>QWCV01000106.1_pt1 | contig 104977 bp, 94 predicted proteins | sample 1972621 | NCBI WGS metagenome assembly QWCV01 (sample SAMN09866699, study PRJNA288562) | Human gut metagenome isolate pre2_stool, whole genome shotgun sequencing... | isolation source: gut | host: Homo sapiens | place: USA: California | reverse complement strand
ACGATACAGCCGTAGGTAGGCGCCAGGATATGCTCCAGCTGAGGGCAGTCATAGGTGATCAGCTCCGGGTGATTCTTCCCCTTGATGTATTTAGGAATAAAATCCATCGGGCCCGGCCGGTACAGAGAAATCCCGGCGATAATATCCTCCAGGCTCTGAGGCTTAAGCTCCTTCATAAAGCTTTTCATTCCGGAGCTTTCCAGCTGGAACACGCCGTCTGTCTTTCCTGTTCCGATAGATGCCAGCACCTCTTTATCATCATAATCAATCTTCTCTACATCTATTTCTTTCCCAGCACTTTTGCTCGCCAGCTTCTCGGCATCCTGGATCACCGTCAGAGTCCTAAGCCCCAGGAAATCCATCTTCAGAAGCCCCAGCTCTTCCAGCGTGGTCATGGTAAACTGGGTGGTCACCGATCCGTCAGACCCAAGGGACAGCGGAACAAACTCATCAATAGCCTTCTGGCCAATGACCACGCCCGCCGCATGCATGGATGTATGTCTTGGCAGCCCTTCCAGGCGCTTGGACATGTCGATCAGCTCCCGCACCTGTTCATCCTCCAGGTACAGCTTCTTCAGCTCCGGATTCATGGTCAGCGCCCGGTCCAGCGTGATGTTCAGTTCTCCCGGTATCATCTTGGCTATACTGTCCACGTAACCATATGGCAGATCCATGACTCTTCCCACATCCCGGATCACACCTTTTGCCGCCAGTGTACCAAAGGTAACGATCTGGACCACCCTGTCCGCACCGTATTTTCTCACCACATAGTCGATGACCTCCTGGCGCCGTTCGAAACAGAAATCCACGTCGATATCGGGCATGGATACACGCTCCGGATTCAGGAACCGCTCAAACAGCAGCTGATACTTGATCGGATCAATGCTGGTGATGCCAAGGCAGTAGGATACGATGCTTCCCGCCGCCGACCCCCGTCCCGGCCCCACCATGATTCCCTGTGTACGGGCATAATTGATAAAGTCCCATACGATCAGGAAATAGTCCACATATCCCATGGAGCGAATGGTGGATAACTCATATTCTAACCGTTCCTTCAGGGAATCATCCCCATCCGGATAACGTTTTTCCAGACCTTCAAAGCAAAGCTTATTCAGATATTCCCAAGAGGTATATCCTTCCGGCACGTCATATTTCGGGAGCTTGGTCACCCCGAACTCAATCTCTACCTGACACCGGTCTGCGATCCTCTGGGTATTTTCAAGGGCCTGCAGGGCATAGGGAAACAGCTCGCGCATTTCAGCCTCGGACTTAATGTAGTACTGGCCGCCCTCATAGCGCATCCTGTCTTCATCCTGCAGCTTTTTTCCCGTCTGAAGACACAAAAGGATATCATGAGGCTTCTCATCCTCTGCATAGGTATAATGCACATCGTTGGTAGCCACCAGCTCGATGCCTGTCTCCTGGCTCATCCGAAGGAGCGCCTGATTGACCAGCCGCTGCTCACTCATGCCGTGATCCTGCAGCTCCAGAAAGAAATTTCCCTCCCCGAAGATCTCCTGATACCGAAGGGCCGCTTCCTTTCCTTCTTCATACATACCCCGCAGGATATTTTTCTGTACCTCGCCCGCAAGGCATGCACTTAAGGCGATGAGCCCCTCATGGTATTCTTTTAAAAGCTCCAGGTCTACCCTGGGCTTATAATAATAGCCTTCCGTAAATCCGCGGGAGACGATCTTCATCAGATTGTGATAGCCCTGATCGTTTTCCGCCAGCAGGACCAGATGATAATACCGGTCATCACTGCTGCCGCCGGCCTCTTTTTCAAACCGGCTGCCCGGCGCCACATAGACCTCGCAGCCCAGGACCGGCTTGATCCCCGCCGCCTTCGCCGCCCGGTAAAAGTCAATGACGCCGTACATGACACCGTGATCCGTGATGGCCACGCTGTCCATGCCAAGTTCCTTTACTCTTGCAATACACTCTTTGATTTTATTGGAACCGTCCAGGAGGCTGTACTCCGTATGGACGTGGAGATGTACAAAACTCATATTTCCCGCCCGCTTTCTTTATTTTGCGTATTCTTCTTTCACTATATCAAAAAAAAGATCTCCGGAAAAGAAAAACTTCCTTCTCTCCGGCAGATCTTTTATTGCAGTCATTTATTCTTTTTGCGTCTAGGCTCTAGCAGTTCATCATAAATTTTACCAGTTTGTCAATATCCTCCGGCTCATAAGCTACAACCTCCAGCTCCGGGATCTCTCCGCCGGAGAAGATATTCGCCATAGATACATACTGGGACAGCTTGGACTTCAGGTTCAGTCTGTCTCCTTCGCCTGTTACTAACTCAACCTTTCCTTTACAGGAATCTACTACTTCAAAAAACCTATCAATGTCTGTAATATTCTGCACTTTCATCTGAATTGGTCTCCTTTCCAATACTTTCCTTACGCTTTTCATTATATCCTATTTATCCAGGATTTCAATGCTTTTTTCCGTAATTTGTATCTTCCCGGCCTTCAGAAGACGGCCCACTGCCCGCTTAAATGCGTTTTTGCTCAGGCCAAACTCCTTTTTAATCAGCTCCGGATCCGCCTTGTCCGTAAACGGCAGGCTTCCGCCATATTCCAGCATCCTTTCATAGATCTGCTTCGCATCCTCGTCCATCTGAAGATAAGCCTTTTCCCGCACGCTCAAGTCCAGCTTGCCGTCCTCCCTGACCCGGAGCACTCTGCCCTTGATGCGGGTTCCCACCTTCAGATCGCCAAAAGCTTCTCTCCGGGGGATCAGCGCGCTGTAGCAGTCATCCACGGCCACAAATACGCCAAACCGTTCACTGGTCTCATAGACGATCCCTTCCACCTGGTCATCCTTCTGATAGGGGGCGTCTGTCCGCAGCATCTCATAGACCTTCATCGTAGCACAAAGCCGGCCGGATTTGTCAATGTAGAGAGATACCAGCACCTGGTCTCCTTTTGCTACTTTTCCTGTCTGCTCCTTAAACGGAAGAAGAAGATCCTTGGGCAGACCCCAGTCCAGGAACGCCCCGATCCTGCCGGTGTCCGCCACTGTAAGCGTCTTTACTTCTCCCAGCTTTATCTTCGGCTCTCTGGTAGTGGCGATCAGCCTGTCCGCAGAATCCTTGTAAAGAAAAACCTCCACCGGATCCCCGATCTCCAGGCCTTTCGGCACTTCTTTTTTTGGCAGCAGGACACGCTCGTCCTTATTTCCAAGATACATGCCAAACTCTACCTTCTTGACTGCCATCAGTTGTTTCTTTTTTCCTAATCCATCTGCTAATGCCATACGTTTATCTCCTCTTAAATTCCACCAGGGCATATGGCTTTCCTGCCTCGTCACAGAGGGATGCCACCTCCCGGTCCTCTTCTTTTGCATATTCCGGATATATCATATCTCCGTAAACCGCGGATTTTTTATATTCTGCCCGCATCTTAAAGATTCCTTCCGGATCCGGCAGGATCTCCTGGGCCATCTGCACATACTGACAGTTATTCACGTGTTCGTTCGTATCAATGTGATACCGGCGCACCGGAAATGGCGTGCCTGCTTTTGTTTCCTTCGGGAGTGCGATCTTCCGGGATGCATAGTCCATGGCAAGGGGTTCTCCGTAGCCATACCGCCTTACCTCTTCTTCATCCACCTTGATCGGCCGCCCTTTTTTCATATCCATATACACCCAGACACTGAACGCATATGCCGCCATCCGCCCTTCTTCATCCTCCAGGCAAAAATTCCGGTATCCGTACAGGCCCTGGAATCCGCAGGCCCAGGTACGGACCGCCACCGTTTCTCCGAATTTCGGATATCTGTCAACCTCCACCTGCCAGGAGGAAAGCACCCAGCCCCGGCCTCTTTCCATACATGCTTCGACGCCCACTCCCAGTGCCTCTGACTGAAAGGTACTGCAGTCCTGAAAGTAATTGATGATCCCCGGCAACGTAATCTGCTGGTGGTGGTCTGACTCACTGAAACGCACCCGGCTTTTAAACATGTATTCATTCTCTCTTTTCATCGTCCCACGTAGCTCCTTTCCATCGTGATCACGCACTGATAATTTTCCCCTGTCAGCTTAAGAAGCTTAACCACCGATTTCTTAAGCTCTTCCTGCTTCTTTTCATCATACTCAAAAGGAACCACCATGTCAAAAATCAGATTATTCTGATCTTTTCCGCTCACCATCCGGAAATCGTGAATAGAAACCTTGGGATCCAGAGCTTCCAGAATCTGCTCCAGCTTATGGCGTGTTTCTATTACCTTCTCATCACGTGTCTCTACCGGATCCATATGGATCACCAGGAAGATCCCCAGATTTTTAATACTATCCCTCTCGATCCGGTCAATAATCTCATGGGATGTCTCAATATCCACGTCATTGGGCACCTCTGCATGGATCGACGCCATACTCCTTCCCGGCCCGTAATTATGTACGATCAGATCATGGCTTCCGACGATCCCGTCATAGCCCTCCACAAACTGGCTGATCCTGTCATATTCCTCCGGTGTTACCGGCTCTCCGATCAGCGGCTCCAGCGTATCCCTGGCAATCCCGATACCGGCCCACATAACGATCAGCGACACTGCAAGTCCGACGATCCCGTCCACATTCCATCCGGTAAAATGAAAAATCAGAAGGGAGGCGATGGTCGCCGATGTGGTCACCACATCGCCCATAGCGTCCGCGGCCGTAGCCAGCATCACCTTGGAGTCGATCCTTTTCCCCAGCTTCCGGTTAAAAAGTCCAAGCCACAGCTTCACTCCGATAGACAGGATCAGGATTACCACTGATACCATCTGGAAATTCATTTCCTGCGGATCCCTGATCTTTCCAATTGCCTCCTTAAAGAAGGTAAATCCAATCTCCAGCACCAGGAACGCCACCACCAGCGCCGCGATATATTCGATCCTGCCGTGCCCGAAAGGATGCTCCTTGTCCGCCGGCTTGCTGGCCATCTTTACTCCCACAAGCCCCACGATGGAAGAGCCTGCGTCCGACAGATTATTAAATGCATCGGCCAGAACCGACAGGCTCTGAAGAAGAAGGCCGATGCTTCCCTTCACCAGAAATAAAAAAACGTTACAAAAGATGCCCGTCAGACTGGCCAGCACACCGTAGGCCGTTCTGACAGACACCTTTTCGATATCTTCATAGTCTTTTACAAATCTTTTTACTAAAAAATCAGTCATCACTACTGTCTCCTAAAAAGAACCATTTTATCCGAAATTTTGTTGATGCCGTGATCATCTCGTACTCTTCCGCCGTCAGGGCTTCCTCCAGTTCTTCCTTCCCCTCTTCATCTACCACGGCACAGACAGGATCTGTAAAGCACAGGCTCGGATACAGTACACACCACCAGTTATGGCCCGCCCCTGTTCCCAGAGTGATCCGGAGCGCCCGGTATTCGCCTGCCGGGAACAAAAGATCTCCGTACCGTTTATCCGGGAAATAGCAGGTCACCACTTCTGCGCTGGCTCCGTATGTCTTTCCTTCTGCCCGGACCACGTCCTTTGCCGTCTCCTCCAGCTCCTCCAAATGAGAAACCGCCCATTTTTCCGTATCCCCGGCGCTTTTCATCCCGCTTTCCGGCATCTGATCTTTCATTTTCTCCAGCACAGCGTCCCGAACCTTCTGCTTGATCGCCTGGTCCTTTGTGCTGTCACTGTCTGCCACCACATGGAAACGGAACACCTCCTCTGCCAGCGCCTGCTGGGTCTTCCCCACCTTTGCCTCCACTTCCTGTGCTCTCTGAAAGCTAAACAAAAGTGTCCCCGCGATCGCAATGCAGATGGCCGCCGCCATACAGATTTTCTGTTTCATAACCCCTGTCATCTCCTTTTCCCCTCTTACAATTTCTATAGAGAGTCTTGACAGGAGTTCCCTTCTTTATTCAGGCGCTTCTGGCTTTCTTCCCGCGCCTTTTATTCTCCTTGTTTGGTGCGGATCACACCGGTCACCACTTCTGCCTGGTTGTCGATATGCCGGCATACGATATCCGCCGCTTCCTTCTTTTCTTTATTCTCAATCCTGCGGATGATCTCCTCATGCTCGGCGATCAGGATCGGATGGGATTCTTTGCGCTTGATACATTCCACACGATAGCGGTACATCTGCTCTCTTAAGTTATTCAGGATCTGGATCAGTTTCTGGTTCCCGGTGGCCAGATAAATAATATCATGAAACCGCACATCAGCCTCCGCAATCTCCGTCACATCATCGCTGGTCTTTAGAATCCTCCGGAAATCATCCGCTGCACGGTGGAGCTCCTCGATCTCTTTACCTGTAATCTTGTCACAGCAAAGCTGAACCGCCAGCTCCTCCAGGGCTTTCCGTACCTCCAGCACGTCCATCAGACTCTTTTCCGTGATATCCGCCACCTCTGCACCTTTTCTTGGGATCATCAGCACCAGCCCCTCCAGCTCCAGCTTCCGGATCGCTTCCCGGATCGGCGTACGGCTTACCCCCAGCTTATTGGCCAGCTGAACTTCCATCAGCCGCTCTCCCGGCTTTAATTCTCCCCGCAGGATCGCCTGTCGCAGGGTATTGAACACCACATCTCTCAGAGGCAGATATTCATTCATGTTCACAGTAAAATTCGACTCCATCTTACTTCCTCCTCGCATTATGTACATTCGTCACGTAAACCTGCTTTGCAAGCCCCGCTTCCTTTATCCGGGCGGCCGCCTTCTTGGCCTGTTTCCTGTCTTCAAAAATCCCGAACACCGTCGGTCCGCTGCCGCTCATCATCGCATTTAAAGCGCCGCCTTCCTTCATGCACTGCTTGATCTTCTCGATCACAGGATAGGCCTCTACGGTCACTTTCTCCAGTACATTTCCCATGCAGTCTGCTACCTTTTTAAGATCTTCCGACTCTAATCCGTCGATGATACCGTCGATATCCGGATGGTCTTCTATCTGGTGGCTGTCCAGCTTCTCATACACCATCTTGGTAGAGACACTGACCGGAGGCTTGGCCACCACGATCTGGCACTTCGGCATGGCAGGCAGCGGCGTCAGGATCTCTCCGATCCCTTCCGCCAGCACTGTCCCCCGCATGATGCAGTAAGGCACGTCCGCCCCCAGGGTGACGCCCCGCTCCATCAGTTCTTCCATCGAAAGCCCAAGCCCGTACATCCGGTTCATCCCATACAGAACCGCCGCGGCATTGGAGCTGCCTCCTGCCATCCCGGCCGCCACCGGGATATGCTTCGTCAGAGAGATCTTTACTCCTGTATGGATGTCAAACTCATCCATCAAAAGCCTGGCGGCCCGGTATGCCAGATTATTTTCATTAACGGGCAGATAAAACAGATTGGTGCTGATCTCTATTCCCGGCTCTTTTTTCTTTTCCATGATGATCTGGTCATACAGATAGATCGTCTGCATGACCATCCTCACATCATGATAGCCGTTTGGCCTTTTGCCCAACACATCCAGTCCGAGATTGATCTTTCCCAGTGCTTTTAACTCCATTTTATCCATCCGAGATTCTCTCCTTGCACATCAGATTCTGTATCTTGTATACAGTGTACTCATAGTATACTCATATTCTCTTTAAAAATCAATATCTTATCTCCCGTTTTTATCTCCCCATTCTCCAGTTTATTGACCTCCCTGATCGACTCCTCCGTCGTCTGATACCGTTTGGCAAGATCCCACAAACGGTCGCCGGAGCGGACGATATAGCCCACGATCCCGGGCCTTGCTTCCAGCTCCTCCGCCTGCACAGGCTGGAAGGCGACACTCTCGATATTTGGCACCGTCACAGGCCGCTTGAAAAAGCAGTAGAAGGCCAGCACCGCCCGCACCTCGATCTCATCGTTTCCCAGGAGGTTCACCGACAGCTGCTCCACGCCTTCCGTCAGACCATAATCCATATCCTCCGTCGTTTCATTGCTCTCCAGCGTATAGGAAAACGGAATCATGCCCTGCCAGGTATCAAAAGGAATCTGGTCGTCTGCTTTTATATAGAGGAAACTGACGTGCAAAACCCCTTCGATCTGCAGCCCTTCGTCTGTGGCGCGCACACTTTCCGTCTGGATCCGGGCGCTGCTGTGGCAGATCTGCAGAATGTTATCCTTGATCTCCGGCAAAGAAAGCTGTTCCGATACTTTGCATTTGGAGTGATTCTGCATCAGGAGCTGTTCCGCCTGTTCCTCCCGGATCTCGGGAACGCAGGTCTTCTGCAGACAATAAAGATCCTCAAGCACCGACACCTTGATCTCCCTGTAAACGACAAAGCGGATCTCAAGCGCCGCTTCCACACTGAGCACCCGCATTTCTCCGTCCTCATCCATCCGCGGCTCCACGCTTACCTCTGCAAGCTCCGGAAAAATCTGATGGTACATAGTCTCCTCCGCTCCCTGGCACTCCGTCCGCCCCTCAAAAGGCAGGGTTCTCTCTACCCAGTCTGTTTTTCCCTCCCCTGCATCATAAAGAGCAAACAGCTTAAGTTCTCCCTGAAGCCGTATACCGTCTTCCTCCAGCCTGGTATCAAATTTCCGCAGGCTTACCTCCGTCCACAGAAGCGTCTCTATATTTTCCTTCGTTCCCTCCAGCGCCGCTTCCTTGCGGATCCTGAAAATATCCCGTTTAGACGCAAATGCGCTTAACAGCTCCCTTTCTTCATACCTCTTATACAGCGGAGCTTCCCCGGCATCTTTATCCTCTGTCAGATCTGTCGTAATTTCGGTCTCTACGGTCTCCTCCGTATGTACGGCGATATCACAGACCGCCCGGATCTGAAGCTTTCTGGAATGTATAACCGTGGCCGTAACATCTACGTTCACCGGGACAACCGTCAGATTTCCGATCGTCTCCTGCTCCAGGCACACCATTTCCTCAAAGGGAATCCTTCCCTCCAGGCTGGATACCGTCCGCTCTGCCGCATCGGTTACATAGAGGACCCTGAACTTCAGCTTTCCTGTTATCTTCACATAATTTTCCACCACCCGTACATCCTCCGGCATAAGGCTCCCCGCCCCCAGGATCACCTCCCGCACGTCCTCCTTTGCATCCGGCACATTATAGTCATGGTCCATATAGAACTGATCCGTCACCGGCTTTCCTGTCTGATACGTCTGTATCCGTTCGGTCTGATATTCCATCTCCTTGCTCCTCCTCTTACTCAAATATAACCTGTTTATCAATATATTCCATCTTTACCACCACATAAGGATAGGTTGGCGCCTCTGTGATCTCTTCTCCTTTGTCCGGCCCCAGCAGGGCGGTTTCTATGTAAACGGCCCGCTCTGCCTCATAGCATGCGGTTACCTCGATGCTGTACCCGCTGGTCTTCTGTTTTCCGTACCCCCTTGCAGCATACAGACATCCCTGATCTGCATAGCTTAATTCAAACGGCTCTTCTTTCGCCTCCTCGATCCGCTCCAGAAATTCTTCCGGTACGTCTTCTTTATCGGTCACCGTATATTCCACATCCCGGATCTTTGCCGGATCCAGCTTATAGGCCACACAGCCCGAGGGGAGCAAAGCCACCCCCGCCGCAGTTAAAAGAACAGCCAGGATACAGCGCCACTTTCCCATAAGACCCCTGAAACTACAATTCTTCTTTATTATCATACACACCCGCCCTAGGAAAAATTCCTGGAATGTTGTATAATGCTTTTATGATCGTAAAAGAGAGGTTACCATATGATAAGATTTCTGACTATCGCAATTATTTTATTTCTTTATCTGCTGCTGGGGATCCCTGTCCTTCTGATAGAAGGACTGATCGCCAAAGTAAACCGCCAGGCCAGCGACTATCAGTGTCTGCGTCTGGTCCAGTGGACCTTCCGCCTGATGCTGAAGGTGGCGGGCGTTGAAGTTACCGTGATCGGCGAGGAAAATGTGCCGGACGAGCCGGTCCTCTTTATCGGGAATCACAGAAGTTATTTTGACATCCTGCTTACCTACTCCCGCTGCAAAAGGCTGACCGGATATATTGCCAAAAAGGAAATGCTCCGGTACCCGCTGCTGCGTGACTGGATGAAACGGCTCTACTGCCTGTTTCTTGACCGTTCCACACCTAAAGAGGGGCTGAAGACGATCCTGACTGCCATTGACTATATCAAGCAGGGAATCTCTATCTGTATCTTCCCGGAAGGCACCCGCAACACCGGAGAGGAATTGAGTATACTGCCCTTTCACAGCGGCTCTTTTAAGATTGCGGAAAAGACCGGCTGCACCATTATTCCCATGAGCCTGAACAACACGGCGGCCATATTCGAAAACCATATGCCACTGGTCAAAAAGACTCACGTGATCCTTGAATACGGCAAGCCGATCCGCCTCTCCGAAATGGATAAGGAGACCAGAAAGCATGTTGCTTCTTACTGCCAGGACCTGATCCAGGAAACCATACGAAAAAACCAGTCCCTTTTGTAGGGGCTGGTTTTTTTCTTTTACATTTGCCTGCACAAGTGCTATAATGAACCCAATGTATAAAAGCACCGTTCCGGTCGTATGAAGAAAAAGGAGTATAGAAAAATGAATAAGCAAGATCTAACCCTATTGACGGACTTGTATGAGCTGACTATGATGCAGGGATATTATGTCAAAGGTCAGAACGAAAAAGTGATCTTCGACGTATTCTTCCGTGCAAACCCTTGCAACAACGGATATTCTGTCTGCGCCGGCTTAGACCAGGTGATCGACTATATCAAAAATCTGAACTTTACTTATGAGGACGTAGATTATCTGAGAGGTCTTGGCATTTTCAGCGAAGACTTTCTACATTATTTAAGTGGCTTCCATTTCAGCGGTGACATCTATGCTATCCCTGAGGGCAGCGTAATCTTTCCCAAAGAGCCGATCCTGAAGGTCATCGCCCCGATCATGGAAGCGCAGCTGGTGGAGACGGCGCTTCTTACCATCCTGAACCATCAGTGTCTGATCGCCACCAAAGCATCCCGCGTGGTCTATGCGGCTGGCGGCGACGGCGTTATGGAATTTGGCTTAAGAAGGGCCCAGGGTCCGGATGCAGGGCTCTATGGCGCAAGAGCCGCTATCATCGGCGGCTGTGTCGGTACGTCCAATGTCCTGGCCGGGCAGCTCTTTGACGTTCCTGTCATGGGAACCCATGCTCACAGCTGGATCATGAGCTTTCCGGATGAGTATACTGCATTTAAAGCTTATGCCGATCTGTACCCGGACAACTGCACGCTTCTGGTAGACACCTATGACACGCTGAAATCCGGTGTACCCAATGCCATCCGCGTGTTCCGGGAGTTTAAGGAATCCGGCAGGACCTTTAAAAAATACGGCATCCGTCTGGACAGCGGAGACCTGGCTTATCTTTCCAAACAGGCACGTAAGATGCTGGACGAGGCAGGCTTTACCGACGCTACCATCACGGCATCCAATGATCTGGATGAATACCTGCTCCATGACCTGAAAATGCAGGGCGCGGCTATCAACTCCTGGGGTGTGGGAACCCATCTTATCACCTCCAAGGACTGCCCGTCTTTCGGCGGCGTGTACAAGCTGGCTGCAATCCAGAACGAGGAGGGAGAATTTATCCCGAAGATTAAAATTTCCGAGAATACAGAAAAGATCACCAATCCCGGCAACAAGACCATTTACCGGATTTATGAAAAGGACTCCGGAAAACTGAAGGCTGATCTGATCTGCTTTGCCGATGAAACCTTTGACCCTTCCGAGGACCTGCTCCTCTTCGATCCTATCGAAACCTGGAAGAAGACCAGGCTTCCCGGCGGCTCCTACACAATGCGCGAAATGATGGTTCCCATCTTCCGCAACGGAGAATGTATCTATCAGTCTCCGTCCGTAAAGGAGATTGCCGACTACTGCCGGCAGGAAAAAGAAACTCTGTGGGAAGAAACACAGCGTCTGTTCTACCCGCATCAGATTTATGTCGACCTGTCCCCGAAGCTCTATGAGGTCAAGAAAAACCTGCTGAATCAGGTAAACAAGGGGTAGACCGGCACAGAAAATATGATATTGCATAAATAAAAGAAAACCATATTTGAAGGAGACCATTTTTATGAAAATCATTGTACTGGCAGGGGGCCTTAGCCCGGAGCGCGACGTGTCATTAACCTCCGGAGCCGGCATCTGTAAAACCTTGCGTGAAAGAGGCCACCAGGCCTTTCTGCTTGACGTCTTTTTCGGCCTTCCTTATCCTTCCGAAAAGCTAAGCGAAGTCTTTGAGCTGCCCGGCGCGGGCCTTGAGATTGCCGACGGCATTAAAACCACCACTCCAGACCTTAAGGCACTTAAGGCTTCCCGCCCGGATCAGTCCGAATGTTACTTCGGACCAAATGTCGTAGAGCTGTGCCGGTTGGCAGATATCACATTTATCGCCCTTCACGGCTCTGTCGGCGAAAATGGAAAGATCCAGGCTACCTTTGATATTCTTGGCATTAAATATACAGGCCCCAACTCCCTGGGATGTTCTCTGTCTATGAATAAGCTGGTGGCAAAACAGATATTTAAAATGTCCCGGGTACCTACCCCCCGCGGCACTTCACTGACCTGGAAGACCAAGGATACACCGCTTGACGAACTGGGATATTATCTTCCTCTGGTAATCAAGCCCTGTTCCAGCGGTTCCAGCATTGGTGTCTATATTGTCCACACCGAGGATGAATACAGGGAAGCAGTCCGGCAGTCCTTTGAGGTTGACCGCCAGGACGAGGTAGTGATCGAGCCTTACATCAAGGGCCGGGAATATGCCTGCAGTATTATCGGCGGAAAAGCTTTTCCTTTGGTAGAGATCATCCCCAAAAACGGTGTCTTTAACTATGAAAATAAATATCAAAGCGGAGGTGCCGAGGAATTATGCCCGCCCAGATCCCTGGACGAGAAAACCCAGAAGAAGATCCGCCGTGCGGGAGAAAAGGCCTTCGAGGCTCTGCGTATGGATGTCTACGCCCGTGCAGACTTTATTGTAGATGAAACAGACGGACGGTTCTATTGTCTGGAAATGAACGGTCTTCCGGGCATGACTCCATCCAGTCTGATTCCCAAAGCCGCAAAGGCAGAAGGTCTGGACTATGGGGATCTCTGTGAGCTGATCATTGAGGAATCTATGAAAACACGTTATTTATAAATGAAGAAAGGAACCAGAAACATGAAAAACCTTACTCTGGAAAATATTACGAGGGTCTGCCGCGGCACCTATCACGGAGATCCTGCAAAGCTTTGCCAGGAAGTCTCCGGTGTAGTGATCGACAGCCGGAAGGTAGAGAAAGATAATCTTTTTGTCGCTATTGACGGAGAGAATGTCAACGCTCACCGCTTTATCCCGGACACTATCGAAAAAGGAGCGCTCTGTGTGGTTTCCCACGAGGATCTGGGCGAAACTGATTTCCCCTATATTCTGGTGGAATCCACCGGGCAGGCGCTTCTGGACATCGCCAAGCTCTACCGGGATTCCTTCGACATCAAGGTCGTAGGCATCACCGGCAGCGTCGGAAAGACCAGCACCAAGGAAATGATCGCTTCTGTACTCGCACAGAAGTATAAAGTCCACAAAACCCTTGGCAACTTCAATAACGAATGGGGGCTTCCTCTTACTATTTTCCAGCTGAATGAAGAACACCAGATCGCGGTTCTGGAGATGGGTGTTAATCATTTCGGCGAAATGCGCCGCCTCTCCTCTGTCGCAAGCCCGGATATCTGTGTGATCACGAATATCGGCGTGGCCCATCTGGAATTTTTCAAGACCAGAGAGGGCATTCTCCAGGAGAAGTCTCAGATGATCCAGGATATGAAGGCCGGCGGATCTATTATCTTAAACGGCGATGACGATCTGCTTTCCCAGATGGGCCCTGTCAAAGGCGCTTCCCCTGTCTTTTTTGGTATCGGGGACGGCAATCAGTTCCGCGCTGACGGCATCGAGCCTCTGGGACTTCGTGGAACAGCCTGCAACATCCATCTGCCGGACGGCTCTTCCTTCCCGGTCATCGTACCCCTTCCGGGAGCGCATATGATCTCCAATGCACTGGCAGGAGCTGCCGTGGGATATACCATGGGACTTTCCGCAGAAGAGATCAAGGCAGGTATTGAAGGCCTTCCTTCCATGCCGGGACGCAACAACATCATCAAGACAGACCGCCTCATCATCCTGGATGACTGCTATAATGCCAACCCTATCTCGACCAAAGCTGCCATTGATGTGCTTTCTATGGCTATCGGGCGCAAGGTCGCTATTCTTGGCAATATGGGCGAGCTGGGCTCCGATGAATGTGCTCTTCACCGGGAAGTCGGCACTTACTGCGCCAAGAAAGGCATTGATGTAGTCTGCGGGATCGGAGATCTGGCAAAACATTTAGTGGAAGGCGCTTCCACGGACAGCGCCGTGGAAACACACTGGTTTGAATCCAAGGCGGATTTTCTGGCCGAAATGAAGGATATCATCCAGCCTGGCGACAATGTACTGGTTAAGGCCTCCCATGGCATGTGGTTCCCCGAATTGGTGGAATCTCTGCAATCTTTCTAATTGTCACATAAAATAGAGACTGCAATTTTCAGAAATTTTAGTTTACATTTTCGACATTTTGTATACATTTTTATCCTGTTAGTTGACTTATTTCGTCAATATGGCTATAATATAGAGAGATTCAATTAAAAAAATTGAATCTCTCTATATTTTTTCTACAACATTGTACATCGAAAGGAGGACGAGAAAATGTGGGGAGAAATTTTTAACATGGACAATCCGCTGGTCGGAGCGGATAACACCTGGGTTCTGTGGGCGATCTGTGCTGCAGGTGCTGCCGGAGCGATCTATCTGGAGCAGAAGTACACCTGGGCGGCAAAAGCCAGTGGAGCGATCGTAGCTCTTGTTATGGCGCTGATTCTGTCAAACTTAGGAATCATCCCGACCGCATCCCCGGTATGGGATACTGTCTGGAATTATGTAGTGCCGCTGTCCCTGCCTTTACTGCTGATGCAGTGTAATGTTCGTGACATGGGAAAGGATTCGCTAAGACTTCTGGGAATATTCCTATGCGGTTCTGTCGGTACCATGGTGGGCGCCCTTATAGGTTTTGCAGTGCTTGGCAACTTCATTCCGGAGCTGAACGCACTGGCAGGTGTATTTACCGGCACCTATATCGGCGGATCTGTAAACTTTGCAGCTCTTGGCGAGGCCTTTGGAGTAACAGGCGAGATGCTGTCTGCCGCTACTGTTGCAGATAACCTTCTGATGGCCCTGTACTTCTTTGTACTGGTTATGATTCCGGGTATCAACTTCTTCCGCAAGCACTACAAACATCCACATCAGGATGCTGTAGAAGCAGGAACCGCTGACAAGGATTCTGAGGGAACCGCAGCAGCAGCTTACTGGGGACGTAAGGAAATTTCCTTAAAGGATATTGCCCTGGCAGTTGCAGTTGCATTCGTGATCGTGGCAGTTTCCTCTATCGTTGCTGATTTCCTGGCCGGTGTGATCCCGACCTCTAATCCGGTTCTGTCCATGCTGAATACACTGTTCGGCAACATGTACCTGTGGATCGCTACGATCTCTATGATCTGTGCGACAGCAGCTCCTGGATTCTTTGGAGAGATCAGAGGAACGAATGAGATGGGAACTTTCCTGATCTACCTGTTCTTCTTCGTAATCGGTGTTCCGGCATCCATCCCGCTGATTGTTCGGAATTCCCCGCTGCTTCTCGTATTCGCAGCGATCGTTGTTATCGTAAATATGCTGTTCAGCCTGGTTCTTGGAAAAATCTTCAAGTTTGACCTGGAGGAAATCCTGTGTGCATCTAATGCAAACATCGGCGGACCTACCACTTCAGCTGCTATGGCAGTTTCCAAGGGCTGGACAAAACTGGTTGGACCTTGTCTGATCGTTGGTACGATCGGATACGTTATCGGTACATACTGTGGTCTGATCATCGGCAGTCTTTTAGGTGCAGCCTAAAACCTGGTTATTCGCAGGGGCGGTTTTTCCGTCCCTGTATTTATATTTACAAAGGAGGACTGACTTATGAATTTTGATGCTCACTGTGACATTTGGACGGATGTGACTCACCACTATCTCGACGGCGAACACGATATCTTCCGCAAATACCACTATGAACGGCTGAAAAAGGGAGATATCGAAGGTGGTATTTTCGTCATCTGGAATGATCCGCCTTATGACAAGGATCCTCTGAAACGGACCCATCAGATGATGGATGCTATTACCCAGGAAGAGCCGGAGTGTGCGGATATTATGAAGGTATGCCGTTCCTATAAGGATATGATGGAGGCAAAGGCGGACGGAAAAATGTACGCCTTCATCGGTCTGGAGGGCCTGAAGAGTATCGGCGAGGACGTTGATATGATCGATGAATTCTACAAGTTCGGCGCCAGACACGCAAGCCTTACCTGGAACGAAGAAAATCCGCTGGCTACCGGCGCAAGGGGCAGCAAAGACCGCGGGCTTACAGATCTTGGCCGTAAAGCCGTGCGCAAGATTCAGGATCTGGGGATGATCCTGGACATGTCCCATATCAACGACAAATCCTTCTGGGATGTTCTCGACGTGGCCACCGGCCCTGTCGTAGCCACCCATTCCAACTGCCGGGCACTCTGCGACCAGGCACGCAATCTTACAGACGAACAGCTGAAAGCTCTGGCCGACACCGGCGGCATGGTGGGATTGAATTCATTCAATGAATTTGTACACCCGGTAGAGTCCGAACAGACCGTGGACAACCTGGTAAAACATCTGATCCACATGGTAGAAATCATGGGGATCGATCATGTAGGATTCGGATTTGATTTCTCCGAATTCCTGGAAGGCGCTACCTTAAGCTCCTTCAGCAGCCAGGCAACACCTTATACCATCGGTCTGGAAGACGCTTCTCATGTGCCGAACCTGATCGCGGCCATCCGGAAAGCCGGATTCAGCGAAGAAGAGATCGAAAAATTCGCATACAAGAACTGGCACGACTTAATCCGCCGAGTGCTGCACGAATAGTTAATTATACAAGTGTAAGCAAACGGGGACGTACACCTACTGCGTAGGTGTACGTCCCCGTTCACATTTTCTTCACATTATTCTGCGATCTTAATCACTGCTTTTACAATGTCTGCTTTGTTATGGATGCTGTGGTCCATAGCTTCCTGGGCCTGATCTAAGGTGAATATATCTGTAACAATACCTTTCAGATTTACTTTTCCTTTTGCTACCGCATCGATTGCCATCGGATAAATATGACGGTAGCGGAATACCGTCTTGAAGGTCAGCTCTTTATCCAGCGCCAGGCTCATCGGAAGTGTCATCTCTCCGCTCTTGCTGTAACCTACCAGGACGATGGTGGATCCTTTCTTCGCAGCGTGGATAGCCTGTACTGTTGTCGGCTGTGATCCGGCTGTCTCAATGATCAGATCGGCGCCCAGGCCTCCGGTCAGTTCTTTGATCTTGGCAACCACGTCTTCCTTGCCGCCGTTGATCACGCCGGTAGCGCCAAGCTCCATGGCCTTCTCCAGACGCTTATCCATCAAGTCTACCACATATACTTCGGAGACGCCTCTTGCCTTCAGCGCCATCATAGATACCAGTCCGATACAGCCAGCTCCCATAACGACCGCTGTCTGCCCCAGGTGTGCCTCCCCCTGGATAGCCGCATGGAATCCGACAGCCAGAGGCTCGATCAACGCACCTTCCAGTGTGCTCACATTATCCGGCAGCTTAAAGCAAAGATCAGCCTCATGCGCCACATACTCCTGAAATACTCCGTCAACCGGCGGAGTTGCAAAGAAGATAACATCCGGACAGAGATTGTATTTTCCCTGTTTGCAGAACTCACATTTTCCGCATGTCTTTCCTGGCTCCAGCGCCACACGGTCACCGACTTTTAAGTGCTTTACATCCGCTCCCACTTCTACAACGGTACCGCCCGGCTCATGTCCCAGCACGAACGGAGGCTCTACTACATAGTCTCCGATAGCTCCGGTCTCATAATAATGCATATCAGATCCGCAGATTCCCACATATTCCAGCTTTACCAGCACCTCATCCGCAGCCGGTTTGGGAATATCTCTTTCCTCAAATCCCATTTTGCCGATTCCGGTCATGACTGCCACTTTCATTTTTCCATCCATAGTCCTAGACCCTCCTACTTTATTAAGATGTTTAAAAAACTTTCTGGTCTTATTATAATGCAAAACCTATGTTAAAACAATGCCTTATTTGCAAAATATATTTCTTTAAAACGGAGGAATTCTTCTTCGTATAATTTTACATTTTCCGGTATCGGCTCTGTCACCTCCGGGCTCAGATGTACCATCTGCCCGCAGGCTTCTTCATAGTCCTTAAAATATCCGCTTCCTACTGCCGCCGTCATGGCCGCTCCGATACTGGCCTGCTCTTTTCCCTGGTTCGTGTAGATTGGACAGTCATACATATCCGCCTGGATCTGACGGAACAGCGGACTTTTTGCCCCGCCGCCGGCTGCAATGATACGGTCTCCCTTAATTCCCAGAGACCGGAAAATAGCGTAGGATTCCTTCATACTGTAAACAATCCCCTCCATGGTACTGCGGATCATGTGCCGTTTGTCATGACGCAGAGTCATGCCCAGATAAACCGCTTTAGCGTTCGGGTCATTGTGAGGGGTGCGTTCGCCATTTAAGTAAGGCAGGAAGAGAAGCCCCTCACTTCCTGCAGTCACCTCCTGCGCCAACGCCGTCATTGCATCAAAGCTTTCTGCACCCAGGATATTGTTCTTCAGCCATTTTAAGGCAACACCGCCGCTCAGGTGCGCACCCATAATGCTCCAGAGATGCTCCCCGCCATGGCACCAGGTATTGGTCCGAAGCTTGGGATCAAAAAGCGGCGCATCCAGCGCACAGGTCAAGTGGCAGGCAGTTCCGATGGTAGACGCCATAAGCCCTCCCCGGATCATACCGTTCCCCAGTTCCATCATCAGGGAATCTCCGCCTCCGTAGGCCACAAACGTTCCTTTCTTAAGTCCGGTAAGCCCGGCACACTCCTCGGTCACCTGTCCTGCTTTTTCATAGGATTCATGGCTCTCTACCAGTAAGTCCTTCGGGATCCCCAGCTTTTCCAGGATCCCGTAGGCCCATGTCCGGTTCTTCATATCCCACATGCCGGTACTGCTGGCGTCAGAAGCATCTGTCCCCAGCTCCCCGCAGATCTTATAACGGATATAGTCCTTCGGCAGCATGACCTTATAAATCTTCTCGTAGCTTTGCGGCTGCTTCTCCCGCACCCACACAAGGGATGGCAGGAGAAATCCTGCACTCAGCCGGTTTTCAAACACCCTTCCAAACTCTTCTTCCGGAACAGTTTCATAGATATGGGAAATCTGCTCTCCTGTCCGCTGATCCGCCCAGATGATCGCATTGCCGATGGGCCTTATGTCCTGATCCACCATCACCAGGCCGTGCATCTGCCCGGAAAATCCGATGCCCCCTATCTGATCCTTTATTCCCGGCTTCTCATCCAGCATCTGCCGGATAGCCAGCACCGTAGATTCCCACAGCTGGTTCATATCCTGCTCCGCCCGGTCAAGCTCCGGTTTTTTGATATCATACTCGCACTGCCCCGCAGCCACTGTCTGTCCGGAAACGCCCACGGCTACCGCACGCACGCTGGAGGTTCCAAGGTCGATTCCTACAAAGTATTCCATTCATCTTCACCATCCCAGATATCCCGCCAGTCTTTCGCATCTTCCCACAGGAATACCTTCCCTTTGATCAGACGGGCGTTTTTATCTGCCTTTCTTAATATTTCCATTTCCTCCTCGCTAAGGAAGTCTTCTGTCGTACATTTCAGATTTCCCACATACTCCTTCTCGAAAATTGAGAAGGGAATCGGGATCTGTCCTCTTTGCACCGCCCATTTCACACAGACAGTCGCCGGATGACAGCAGTGCGCCTCTGCGATTTCCTTCAGTTCCGGCAGTTCAAAGGTCACCACATCCCCCTCTTCCGTGTCACGCTCAGGCCTGCAGGGCGATCCCATCGGACTGAACGCGATCAGCTGGATATCATGAGCCTTGCAGTATTCAAACAGCTTTGGCTGCTGAAATGTCGGATTGATCTCCACCTCCAGCACCGTCGGCTTAATCCGGCAAAGAGGCAGCACCTGTTCTAATTTCGTGATGGTCATATTGGACATGCCAATGCTTCTTACCAGCCCCAGATCTACCAGACGCTCCATCTGCCGCCAGGTCGTCATATATTCTTCCAGCGAAAAAGGCACTGCATCCGGATTTCTTCCCTCCAGATGTGCTCCCGGCGCATGGTAATTAGGGAACGGCCAGTGTACCATATAAACATCCAGATATGAAAGCCTAAGATCACGAAGAGTCCTGGCACAGGCAACCAGCACATCGCCTTTCCCGTGCATATCATTCCAGACCTTTGACATAATCGTCAGATCCTGACGCTGAACAATCCCCTCTGCAAAAGCCTTTGCGAATACTTTCCCTATCTCGGCTTCATTTCCGTAGGAAGCCGCACAGTCAAACAGGCGGTAGCCGCCCTCAATGGCTCCATAAACCGCATCCGATACCTCCTCAGAGGTATAGCGGTCATTCCCAAAGGTTCCCATACCAATCCCCGGAATCACCATTCCGTTTGACAATTTTCTTTGCGGTACAATCTCCGGGCTTACTCGTTCCATGCTTCACCCTCTCCTTTCATACATGCTTTATACTCTCCCTTTACGGGTATGATCCTTGCTTTCCAGCTCTGACGCTCCTGTCGCTGACGCTCCAGGCTCTGATAGATCCTGCGGGCCGCGCCGCCAAGATCCTGGTTATAGACCGCCACCGGGAATCGTCCGGCGCCCTCAAAATCATCAATGGCCGCCAGTGCGATCCTTAAGCCCGTCCCGTTTTCCGGCGTCCCGGCCCCTCCCGGACCCCAGATCACTTCCGCAGTCTGCTGTGCCAGCTCTCCTGTTCCGCAAAGAACCATGCCGTCCTTCATCTTCTGTGTGATCTTACGTATCTCTTCTTTGGAAAACTCCGCCATCCTCCGGTCTCTTCTCCAGGGCACATGGTATACCTGCCCCCGGGGGCAGAATTTCTGGAAGCTTTCCTCCCTTTTCCGGATATTTCCTATCTCCAGATTATCCCAGCCAATATATAAATATTCCCCGTATTCTCTCTCCTGTCTTTCCAAAAGCGTACGGATTGCATCCACATTATCTATAAATACACTATCCGCATAGGGTCCGGCCACGTCCGTATCAAAAAATACCAGATTCATGCCGATGCTCCTGAGACGCAAAAGCTTTTCCTGATCCACGCTCCGGTCATCCGGCCATACGACAGCATTGCGGATATTTTTGCTGTAAAGCCGGTACAGGCAATCCTCCAGCGTCGTATGCTCCGGCGCCTCCACATACAAAAGCAAAGCGTCATGCTCCCAGACACAGCGCTGGAACTTGGCAATAAAATGTGCAAAAAACGGGTTTCTGGACGGCGCCACCAGTGCGATCATATCTGTTGCCGTCTCATTTCCATGATTTTTCAGTGTCACGGTGGTTCCGTTGCCCACCTCTCTTACGATCAGCTCCTCCTCTTCCAGAAGCTCCAGCGCCTTTCGCACGGTAATCCTGCTGACCTCGTAATCTGCCGCCATCTGCCGTTCCGAAGGGATTTTTTCTCCATCCTGGTACACCCCTTCATAAATCTGCCGGCAAATATAATTTTTCAAATCTACATAGCGAAGTTCCGTCGATTCCAAAGGCGTCCCTCCTCATCTTAAATTTTCTTATTGGTATTGTAACATAGTACCATTTGGAAGTCAAAGAATTTTATCCCTTTGCTGTACTAAAATATTGCCTGTCCGCCGTAAGCATAGTACAATGAATTTATAACTGTAGGCGTGATATCTTTGAGGGGAGGATTTCATGATGCTAAAGAAATTGTTGGGAACGATCCTGTGTATTCTGGTTATGGTTCTTGGGGTTATATGCTATATGGAGTTTAAATCCCCGGCATCCGGGGAACGAATCGATGATTATCTGCTTTCTGCCGGAAACGGGACCTACTGCGGCGGCACAAAAACCGGCTCCGTAGAGCTAAATATCGAGATCAAAGGCTCCGGCTTTCAGAAAATGTTTCCTACTTCCGATGATATCACGAAAAACGGCAATCATCTGATCGTGGATGACCGTTATCTCCTGCGGGTCTTCCGTGGAAAGCATCAGTTGGCAAGCGCCGCTTATGAACAGGACAGTATGCATGACCGGCAGCGCCTGAAGGTTTATTTTACAACAGCGGACGATCCCGCCCCCTCTGACCCTATCGAGATTGTTATTTCAAAAGACTCTGAAAAAAATGTAAAGGCCCGGATCGAATGTGCTCTGGAAAACGATTCCAAACTTGCAGAATTTGGTACTACAACTGGTTCTGCTGTTGCCCGCGTTTCATCCTCCGGCGTTTATCTGGATCTTCAGAACTCCTATTTTGGTACCTCTGACTTTCAATCGGTCGGTTCTCTTAAGCTTGGAACCAAAGAAGAGGCAGTTGTCATGCCTCTGAACAATAATGTAGATCCCACAAAAGCTAAGGAATACGGCATGATTCTTCCTGCCGTCATTTCCCAGAGCAGCGAAAAAACCGGCACCTATGCCTATGCTGCTGATCTGCCTGACTGGCAGGATATCAGCTACCTGGCTCTAAAAAGCGCCCAGGCCGGCACCACCTGGATGGTACGCAAGGACCTTCTTTCTGACCTTACATATGTCTCCGGCTACGTAGTATATCAGGAGGACGGTGTCCTTTCCATCGTCCATGACAATGCCCTTTACAAAGCCCCGATTCCTGAGTCCCAGAAGGACACTGATTTTGAGCTTGGGACATCCGTCGATATTTTCTATGGTGATAAGATCAAACAGGATTACGGATATGACCTGGTGGATGTGACGGCTATTGCCGGGTAGGTATGATCCATCCGGCCTTTTTACCAAATTTCTCCTCCGCTATTTTGGGTAAAAACCACTTTTGAAATGTACGAATCCCTTTTGTTATAATAGGAATAGAAACCGTTGCCCGCGACAAAAGGAGGAGATAGTATTCCCCAAATCAATGATTATGTAAACTACAGCACCCATGGAATCTGTAAGATCGAAGACCAGCACTGACAGCATCGGCAGCTATATCCGCAGGAAATTGGGCATTTCCTAATATTTCCATAAACTCGTCCCCTGTAATCGTTTCTTTTCCTCAAAATCCCGAAACTGTCCTTACATTCTTCTTGATTTATAAGGACATATTAAAGACATTATCAGTAGCCGAATCCTTCCCGTCCGGTTACTATAAACATAGCAGCACCACTCGCATCAGTGGTGGCAATCACGACAACAACGAAGGGGAACATTTATCTATGAGCACGATCACACTACTTGCTACACTCGACCAGGCATACCTGCCAAGGCTGCAGGTCCTGCTTACTTCCATTGCCGTAAATCAGACGGATACCTCTGTAGAGCTTTATCTCCTGCACAGCCGGATTCCGGAAAAAAACCTGACACCTGTCGCAAGACAGTGTCAGATTCTTGGCTTTTCCTTTTTCCCGATCCAGATTCCTGAGTCCTCCTTTGCAGACGCTCCTGTCACCAGAACCTATCCCAAAGAAATGTATTACCGCCTGCTGGCCCCCCATCTTCTCCCCGGCCATGTACACAGGATCCTGTACCTGGATCCGGATACCCTGGTAATCAATCCACTGCGCCCGCTCTGGGATACAGACCTGGACGGAAACCTTTTTGCCGCTGCCGCTCATACAGGAAAGACGGAGCTGGCCAATAGTATTAACCAGCTCCGTCTTGGTACGGATCACAATTATTTTAATTCCGGAGTCCTTTTAATGGACCTGGATTCAGGGCGCCGTGAAATCATCCCCGAAGACATCTTTCGTTTCGTCCGGGAACACGGAAAAGAACTCCTGCTCCCAGACCAGGATATCCTGAACTGCCTGTACGGAAACCGGATCCTGGAGCTTGACGATGCTGTCTGGAATTACGATGCCCGAAACTACAACAACTACCTGATCAGAAGCTCCGGCACCTGCACCATGGACTGGGTCATGAGCACCACCTCTATCCTGCATTTCTGCGGGAAAAGCAAGCCATGGCATTCCGGCTATATCCACCGCTTCGGCATCCTCTACAAACACTACATGCAGCTTACCCGGAGACTCGGCTTTTCTCCGGAATAATAAACTACTGAGGAGGATCCTGCTTTCCAGGCACCAGCCGTCCTGTCAGGATCCTCCTGATCTGTTCGATCAGTTTTTCTTCGCTCAGCTGCGGATTATCGGCATAATGAATCAGAATTCCCATCATTCCGCAGGCAAAAAAGCGGAGCATGACTTCCATATCGTCATAATCAATCTTTATCTCCGGAGATTTATACCTTTCGATCACTCCCCGGAGATACTGGATCAAAGCATCAATCAATATTCTGACCGCCCGGTCCCGTTTCCTGGACTCCATAAATTTTCTCATCTGTACGGCATTTCTCTTGAAAAAGGACACAAACACTCTGAGCGCCTTTTCCGGCTCCTCTGCCTGTATGCTCTGTTCCAGCATTTGTTTGCTCTTTTCCAGGATTGTCCATTCCAGTACTTCACCCATATCCTGAAAATGATAATAAAAGGTCTGCCTGGAGATATGACATTCTCCGATCAGCATGGTGACTGTGATCTTGTCTACATCCTGGGTCTTTACTAATTCAGAAAAAGTGTCTGATATCAGCCGCCTCATCTCGCCTTTCATAATTTACCCCATTTCCGCTCCTTATCAGAATCAAAACGCTTTTCCCCCTCATGTCAGCGTTAAATATATCATATTACACTTTTCAAGAATCCGCAAACAGGAATTTGTACTTTTATCACCACCGCCGGAGTCCCGCCCGTCTCCTGTTCCATCTAAACAGGCACGACTACCGGACAGAATCCCTTAAGGCCGATCACCATCACCGGACGTCCCTGTGCGATCTCTCCCTTTTTCGCACATACCTTCATCTCCTTCTGTCCGATCATAGCCTTTCCTTTGTGTGTATAAATCGGCGTACTCGCTTCTCCTATCTCCCACAAAAGCCGCTCTTCTTTCCTGCACTGGCACCGGGCGATCAGGTATCGTTCGGCCATCTGAAGAAGACCAAACACAATGACCATGAGAAGAATGTCTTTCACATCCGACGCCAGGAAAGCCAGGCCAATACCTATGATAAGGCCGCTGTTGGTAACTCCGCCGCCGTTCCAGTTGTTCGCCCATGCATAGAAGAGATCCATATCGTGATATTTTTCCACCGCAGACCAGATAAATCCCCATACCACAAAGACCACTCCCACCGTAGTCCAGATCAATAGTCCGGTCTCATTTTTCAGCTCTTCCCCATAATATGCTGTCCGCATAAACAGGACAAAGAAGCCGATCAGAAGTCCGCATACTGCCATCCAGACAGCCATCTTCCAGTCTACATTCGTCCGGTAGATATGGTCCATCTGACATCCGGCTTTCACCGGATCCCCCATCTGCCGCACTGCTTCTGCCCTTGCCTCTTCCAGGCTCATTCCTTTCTTCTGCAGCGCTTCCATACAGTCTGCAAGATGTGCGGCATACTCTTCCCGCACCTCTCCCCGCACCTCCGGATCGTGAATACATTTCGTCAGTTTATCCAGATATTTCTTCTCGTCCATAACCTACCCTCCAATCAACTCATAGACCGCCCCGGCGTATGTCTGCCACTCTTTGATGATCTTGGCAAGATGCTTCTTTCCCTTTTCGGTAATATGGTAATACTTGCGAAGCTTGCCGTTCACTTCCTCACTGTAAGTCTCAAGATACTCCTCCTGCACCAGTCCGTGAAGCAGCGGATACAGCGTTCCCACCTTCAGGTCAAACACGTGATTAGACCGTTCTCCCAGGGTTTCTATCATCTCGTATCCATACATATCCTTTTCCGTCAGCAGCTTCAGGATCAGCATCGTACTGCTGCCGCTTCCTTTCGACCAATTTCCTGCCATAATACCCTCCTTCCTATTGAAATACGATCTATATCTTTATCTTATATATATTGTAACTCGATATATATTTTTGTCAATATATTTCCCGAAAAAAAGTGCGGCATTTAGCCGCACCGTCTCCGTTTCATTTTCTCTGTACTTTTTACGCACAATCCTGACTTTTTATACTTACTTTCCTGTTATCCACTTCCATCTCCGGAAGCCCTGCGAAATACCATTTTTTCTTTCGCGGAGAGTACTGGACCAATACCGGGATTCTTGCATCCTCCACAGAAAGATACACATATTGTCCCGGAAATATAAACCAATTTTTCCTGGACTCATGATCTACAAATATCAGTCTGGACTCATTATTTTTCCCTTTGATCTTTAATGTTCCCACCATATTTATCACACTCCCTTTACTGCAATCGGATATATCTCCTGGTTACTGTATTCATCTTAAAGGAAAATTGTGAATTTATCTTGACGATAACATTAAATTATTGCAAATATTTCCTTTTTTACTGCTTCCACATCTCCGGTAAAGACGATCCCGTCCATCCCGGCAGCTCTTCCGGCCTCCACATTTGCCGGCTTATCATCCAGAAAGAAGCAGGTCTCCGGTTTTAGGTCAAAATGCTCAAACAGATACCTGTAAATCCTGGCATCCGGTTTCGCCATCCGGACCGGGGCCGAAAACACTACACCGTCAAACTCCCGGACAATCTCGTAATAATCTGCATGCTCAGCAAAATATGTGGGAGCATTGGACAGAATATAGCACTTAAATCCGGTCTTCTTTAATTCCCGAACCAGCTCCCAGGTTTGGGGGATCGGCGTCAGATACCGGTACCAGTCCTGAAAGAAATGATTCACCGCCTCCTTCCAGTCCTCCGGCGCCTTCTTTATTGCCTCCTGCCGTGCGGCTTCATAATCTGCCATTCCGGCATCCAGAGCTTCCCAGTGTTCCATTACGAGTCCGGCAAACTCCTTCCTCATCCTTTCATCCTTACAGAACTTTGATGTAATATATGCGCCATCAAAACGTCCTAGTACATTTCCAAAGTCAAAGATAATATTCTGATACTTCATGCTCTACACCTTAAAACGGTATCCCACTCCCCAGATTGTCTCAATATACTGGGGGTTGGAAGTGTCAAGTTCAACTTTTTCTCTGATCTTTTTGATGTGCACCGTAACCGTGGCAATATCCCCGATAGATTCCATATCCCAGATTTCCCGGAACAATTCCTCCTTCGTATATACATGATTCGGATGACTTGCCAGAAATGTCAGCAGATCAAATTCTTTTGTAGTAAACGTCTTTTCTTCCCCGTTGACCCACACTCTCCGGGCCGTGGTGTCTATCTTAAGGCCGCGGATCTCAATGATCTTGTTCGCCTCCATAGCACTGCCGGTCAGCCGGTCATAACGGGCCAGATGCGCCTTGACACGGGCCACCAGTTCACTGGGGCTAAAGGGTTTGGTCATATAATCGTCTGCTCCAAGACCCAGGCCCCTGATTTTATCAATATCATCCTTCTTTGCTGAAACCATAATGATCGGTGTGTTTTTCTCATTACGGATCTGACGGCAGATATCAAATCCATCCACTCCCGGCAGCATCAGATCCAGAATATACAGATCAAACTCTCCTTCCATAGCCCGTTTCAGTCCTGTTTCACCATCCGTTGCCACTTCCACCTGAAAACCGCTCAGTTCCAGATAATCTTTTTCCAGATCCGCAATGGCTTCTTCATCTTCCACGATCAATATCTTACTCATAAATCGGTACCTCCTGGTATTTTCTAAGCACGAAACACATGGTCGTTCCCGTCTCTTCTCTGCTGGTCGCCCAGATCTTGCCTCCGTGCTCCTCAATAATCTTCTTTACAATCGACAACCCAATACCGCTGCCGCCTTTCGATGAATTTCTCGACGCATCGGTCCGATAGAACCGGTCAAAAATATTGGGCAGATCCTTGGCCGCGATCCCCTTTCCATTATCCTCCAGTTCTACCTGTACAAAGTCGCCTACGTCTTTTACCCGCAGATTGATCTTTGCCTTGGGTTTATCCATATATTTCAGTGAATTATTGACAATATTGTGTATTACCCTCTTAATCTGCTCTGCATCCGCAATTACTTTTACATCCTTTTCTACATAATTGAAATATCCGAATTCTACATTTTTTGCTTCCAGCTCCAGCGACAGATCCTCCGCACAATCCTCGAAATAATCATTGACAGACAGAGTATTAAAATTATAAGGGATACGGTTGGTGTCTATCTTGGAATAAAACGTCAGCTCATTGATCAGAGTGTTCATCTCATCGGCCTTGTTATAGATTGTCCGGATATATTTTTGCATTTTTTCCGGGGTGTCCGCCACACCGTCCATGATTCCCTCCGCATAACCCTTTATGGCCGTCACCGGCGTCTTCAGATCATGAGAGATATTACTGATCAGTTCTTTACTTTCCTTATCATACCGAAGCTTTTCCTCTGCATTGTCCCGCAGTCGGATCCTCATTTCCTCCAGGTCCTGGCTAAGCCGTCCCATCTCGTCATCAGCCACCGGCTTCAGTTCAAAGTCCAGATTGCCCTCCTTGATATTTTTGGCTGCTATCTGCATCTTCCGCAGTGGCTGCATGACAGACCGATAAATCCAGAAGGTCATGACTGCCGCCGTAAAAATCAGGATAAATCCCACACAGAACAATACATCTATCAAAAATTCTCCGATCTCCGGGATTGTCTTGCGGATATCAGATACAATAAACGCACTGCCCTCGCCTCCGTCCGGGAACAGGAAATCCACCTGTTTTACCAGTGCCTGTGCATCTCCGCCCAGGTAAATCCCATTTTCAGAAGTAGTTTCCGCCCCTCCGTATTCCGGCAGCTCAGAAATCACATTTCCCGCTTCTTTCATATCCGTCCCCACATAGATGACCGTGTCACTCTTCCGTACCAGCAGATATGCATTTTTCTCCTGAAGTATCTGGTTAAATCCGTCCAGCGCCGTGGCATCGCCCATTTCCTCCGGCTGATTTGCCGCCATAGCCACTAAATCATGATATGGCTCCTCCGTCAGACTGGACAGAGTCTGCATAGAGTTTGACAGGCTCTCTACGGTAGTCCCTGAAATCTGATATGTCTTTTCTATTGCACTGATCTGATAACTTCCCACCAGATAAATCATGGCAGAGCCAAGAATAATGGGAAGCAAAAGAACTGTTAAAAATGCTATGATCAATTTTGTCCTTAGCTTCATAGGCTACATCCTCCGACAAAAGTATAGCATGAAAACGGGCGCTTCTTAACAAAGCGCCCATAAACTTTTATAAAATTTTTATAAATAGACACGGTCTTCATCTATTTTCCGAATTATATATACTTTTTCAGGACTTCCACCTTGTCCAGTTTCTCCCAGGGAAGATCAACATCTGTCCGTCCAAAGTGACCGTACGCTGCTGTTTGTTTGTAGATTGGCCTTCTCAAATCCAGCATTTTGATGATTCCTGCCGGACGCAGGTCAAAGTTTTCACGGATAATCTCTACCAGCTTCTTATCGCTAAGCCTTCCTGTCCCAAAGGCATCTACCATGATAGATGTGGGATGCGCTACGCCGATGGCATAGGAGAGCTGGATCTCACATTTCTTTGCCAGTCCTGCCGCCACCATATTTTTTGCCACGTACCGAGCCGCATATGCTGCAGAACGATCCACCTTCGTGCAGTCTTTGCCCGAGAAGGCTCCGCCGCCGTGGCGCGCCATACCGCCATAGGTGTCCACGATCAGCTTCCGCCCGGTCAGTCCGCTGTCGCCGTGCGGTCCGCCAATAACAAACCGGCCGGTTGGGTTTATGAAAAATTTGGTGTTCTCATCAGTCATACCTTCCGGGATCACAGCGTCAAACACATGCTTTTTAATATCCTCATGGATCTGCTCCTGGGAAATTTCCGGATTGTGCTGTGTAGAGAGCACTACGGCATCCAGGCGGAAGGGAACTCCGCTTTCATCGTATTCTACCGTCACCTGAGTCTTACCGTCCGGACGCAGATATGGCAGCGTGCCGTTTTTGCGCACCTCTGTCAGCCTGCGCGACAGCTTGTGGGCCAGCGCGATAGGATAGGGCATATACTCTGGCGTCTCATCAGATGCATAGCCAAACATCATTCCCTGGTCCCCGGCTCCAATCTCGTCAAGATCAGCCTCGGACATCTGGTTCTCCTTTGCTTCCAGCGCCTTATCCACACCCATGGCAATATCTGAAGACTGCTCGTCAATAGCAGTGATCACGCCACAGGTGTCTGCATCAAATCCGAACTTACCTCTGGTATAGCCGATTTCCCTGACCGTATCACGCACAATCTTCTGGATATCCACATATGCGTTTGTGGTAATCTCACCCATAACCATTACAAGCCCTGTGGTGGTACAGGTTTCGCAGGCCACACGGCTCATCGGATCCTGCTCCATCAATGCGTCCAGGATCGCATCTGAAATCTGATCACACATTTTGTCCGGATGTCCCTCTGTTACAGATTCTGAAGTAAATAAACGTCTTTCCATAGTTTTCTTCTCCTTTTTGTCCGTCTTTCTTACGGCATCCTTTCTCCTGAATTGAGTCCTCTCCCCGGCATCGCGGCTTTCTGTCCCGACTGCTCCCGGAAGAGATACATGGCAACGAAAAAACAGCCCGCATAAGCGGACTGTTTTATATCTTCATAAACCAATCCTCTTATTGTTCGATTGCTCGCTCAGGTTGGCACCTTCCCGGATCACGGGGGTTGCCGCAGCTTCACAGATCCTTTGTATCTCCACTGCTCTGAATAAGAGAAAGTCTGCAATATGTTAAATTGTGTACGAGTAAGACTTTACACTTTTTTGCAGATATTGTCAAGATGGGGACGTACACTTTTTGCAAAAGTGTACGTCCCCATCTGCGTTTCCCCCTGTCCCTTTTTGTAATATCCCCTGTCCCCTTTAGATCTTTTTCGTGGCGACCAGACCTCCAACACAGCAGATCCCTGCGATCAGAAGTGAAGTTTCCTGTCCTGCCGCGGCAAGCAGCACGGGACAGAGCACAGATGCGATCCCGTACCCGATCATGACTGCGCCGAAGTTTGCGCCTTGATGTTTCATTCCAAAATAATCGGATACCAGCACCGGGAATACACTCACCACCCCGCCGTATACCATGCAGATAAATGCGCACAGCATCACAAATACAGCGCCTCCGGCCACGATCAACCCAAAGGAGGACAATATAGCCATCAAAAACAGCAGGTAGACCACTGCTTTCCGTCCTATCTTATCAGACAATGTCGGAGCCACTACACGTCCGATAATATTTGCAACAGATGCGATGGTCACCCCGGCCAGTGCCTGGGCCCCGGTAAGTCCCCGTTCCATACCAAGTGATTTCATCAGCGGATTAACCAGCACATACGCAGGCACCGCAAGTGCCATGGCAAGGCTGAGCCAATAATATGTCCTGGTCCGCATCATTTCACGGGCTGTATACTGACGCTGCGAAGCGCTCTGCATCTGCTCGCCGTTCTCCAGATGCTCATTCGCTCCGCTCTTCCTTTCCTGAATCTCTTCCGGCGCCTCCTCCAGGAAAAACGCACCCAGACACAGCACCGCATAGATCACAGTCACTGCCAGCATGGCAAAATGAAATCCCCGCTTCGCAAGAATCCAATCACACAGCGGATTCATAATAACCCCCGAGATCCCGATCACACCAATGGTGATACCTGTAACCAGGCCTCGCTTATCCGGAAACCATCCCTGCGGGACTGCCACCAGCATGCTGAACGCACATCCGGATCCCAGACCGCCGATGATTCCATACCCCAGCGAAACCATCCACGGTGCGTCAATCGGTGCCAGCGCCGCCATCAAAAATCCCGCACACATAAACGCACTGCCCGCAAGGATCGTCTTCTTCGCGCCGATCTTATGCTGCAGCCACCCGCCGATCATATTTCCAAAAGCAAACACGGCAATAATCAGCGTAAAAGGCAGACTCGACACCGCCGTCGAAACATCAAACTCTTTTTTCATATACGGCTGGAACACTGTCCAGATGTACGGATTGCCATGGACAAAATTCACAGCCGCCGCCATCACCAAAATAAAATACCGATTACTTTTCCACTCTTTCCTCATAAGTTATCCACATCTCATCCACATTTTCCACAGAAAACCTAATTGGGGACGGGGGATTTCCGAAAATCCCCCGTCCCCAATTAGGTTTAACTTACCTTTAATTTGAATTTCTGAATTTCTTTTTCTGTCGATACTTTCTCGATGATTCCGCCGATCGAGCGCAGCTTTTCTTCGAATCTTTCATATCCTCTCTGAATATATACGATATCATCCACAATCGTAATACCATCTGTTGCCAGCCCTGCAATACACAATGCCGCCCCGGCGCGAAGATCCGGCGCACTGACTCTTGCACCGCTGAAATGTTCTACGCCTTCGATGGTTGCGGAATTTCCTTCTATCTTGATGTTGGCTCCCATTCTTGCCAGCTCATCCAGATATTTAAACCGATTTTCAAAGATGCTTTCTGTTATGATACTTGTCCCCTTGCATAGAGCCAGCGTTACGCCAATCTGCGGCTGCATGTCTGTCGGGAATCCCGGGTATGGAAGCGTCTTAACGTGAGTGCTCTTTAAATTACCCTTTGATACTACACGGACTGCATCATCAAACTCTTCCACTTCGCAGCCGATCTCCACCAATTTGGCAATCGTGGCTTCCAAATGCTTCGGAATTACATTCAGCACGGTCACATCGCCCCTTGTCGCTGCTGCCGCAAACATAAATGTTCCCGCCTCGATCTGATCCGGAATAACAGAATACTCTGTACCGTGCAGCTTCTGTACGCCGCGGATCTTAATCACATCGGTCCCCGCACCGCGGATATTCGCTCCCATACTGTTCAGGAAATTGGCTACATCAACTACATGCGGCTCCTTCGCCACATTTTCCAGAATCGTCATTCCCTCTGCCATTGCGGCTGCCATCATCACATTGATGGTCGCACCAACACTGACCACGTCAAAGTAGATATGCTTCCCGATCAGGCGCTCTGCTTCTGTCATGATCTTGCCGTATTCAATCTCCACATCCGCTCCTAAAGCACGGAATCCTTTGATATGCTGGTCAATCGGACGGCTTCCGATATTACATCCTCCCGGAAGCGCCACCTCCGCATGCTTATATTTCCCAAGCAGGGCCCCGAGCAGATAATAGGAAGCGCGGATTTTTTTGATATAATCATATTCAATAGAAATATCGTGAATATTTTTTCCATTAATTTTCACCGTATGTCTGTCCACACGATGAACCATTGCACCAATTCCTTCAATTGCGTCCAGCAGTACATTAATATCATTCACATCCGGAAGATTGTCGATCAACACTGTATCATCTGTCATAATCGCAGCTGACAGAATCGCAAGCGCAGCATTCTTCGCACCGCCAATCTCTACTTCTCCGACCAGCGGATGTCCGCCCTTAATAATATACTGTTCCATAACACACCTCAATTAAATACTATCTATATTTTACTCTCATTTCTAAATTTTCAAATTCATATTCCACGCTATTATATCATAGAATCCACGTTTGTAAAACATTTTTTACATTTTGTAACTTATTTGTAATATCTTTCTTGATATTATTTATCTTTTTCCAGCGCATCCAGTACGGCCTGAATCGTTTCCTCCAGCCCCAGTCCATCCTCGCAGATGGTGATATCCGCATATTTTTCAAACAGTTTTACCCGCTCTTCATAAAGTGCTTTCAGGGACTGGCCATCTTTTAATACTACGCCTCGGTTTTTCGCATTATTCAATCTTCTACTTATTGTTTCGTAAGACGCCTGCAAATATACGATGCTTCCAATCTCTTTGTAATGCTCCATCGCATTTTTACAGTACACGACACTTCCTCCCGGCGAAATGACCGAATGCTCCGCACGGACTCCGGCATTGATGCGGTCTTCAATTTCCAGAAATCCCCCGATCCCGTTTTCGCGGATGATTTCTCTCAAAAGCTTTCCTTCTGTTTCCTGGATGAGAATATCCACGTCCAAAAAACGGTACCCCAGTCTTTTTGCAACAACCACTCCCACAGTACTCTTCCCTACAGCGGGCATGCCGATAAATATCACATTATCCATGCGGGTATGCTCCTTTCTGTCCTTTGCTTCGTGTATTTTATCACATCTTCCTCCTTTCGTCCATTCCAAATCCCCGTAAGCGCTAAAAGGAGTCAGGCTCTTTGTATTCTGGCCCGGCTCCTTCTTTTTGTGAGCTTTCGCTGTCTTTTTAATAAAATTTCCGCCTTCTGCTCCGGTGTTCACTTCTCCTCCTTAGGATCTCCTGGTAGGTCATCACTTGAATCAAATCCCGCATCCACGCTCCTGGCTTCTCCTCACCCTCCGAAGCCCGCTCAAAAACTCTCCGGCAAGCAAGACGCAGCTGAAGCGGATCCGGGTATTCATCATAGATCATACTCCCTTCGTACATCAACCTGTCACATTCCTCTTCCACATAAGGCGCAAGTCTCTTTGCTGTCTCCGGGTACAGGCTTTTCATATATTCCAGATCTCTTCTCGCCTGCCTCTCATCGCCATCCACGAAAGGCATAGGATATACCATATAATAGGGAAGCTTCTGTTCCATGTCGGCACACTCCTAAAATCAGTATCTACCTTAGTGTATGCCGCAATCCCTAAAGTGTGTGTTCTCCCCGCGGTAATAAAATTTGCATATTTTTTCATGCTATGTTTAAATAAAAGAAATTATTTAAAAAAACAAGAATTCGGAGGTGCTTTATGGCACGCAGATTTCAATCATCTCCCCTTAATATTTTATATGAAGACGACCAGATCATCGTCTGTGTCAAGCCCCACGGCATCGCCACCCAGTCCCGCTCCGTAGCGGTTCCCGATATGGAACGGCTGATCAAAAATCACCTTTGCCGCTCCGCCCCGGGAAATGCCGCCTCCGCCGGCAAAGAGCCCTATCTGGCTGTGATCCACCGACTGGATCAGCCGGTCGCCGGTATCCTGGTATTCGCCAAGACCAAATCCGCCGCCAGAGAACTTTCCCGACAGCTCACCGATCCCAAGAAAGCCGCTTTCGGGAAATACTACCGGGCACTTGTAGAAAAACGCCCGGACACAGACAGCGGCATCCTGGAAGATTACCTGTGCAAAGACCCGCGGACCAACACTTCCCGTGTCTGCAGCAAAAACACTCCCGGCGCCAGGCTGGCCCGCCTGGAATTCCACATCGCTGTGGATAACTTCTTCCATTGGGGACGGGGGATTTCTGAAAATCCCCCGTCCCCAATGGAGCCGACCGAGCTACTTATCCACATTTTCACCGGCCGCCACCACCAGATCCGGGTACAGCTGGCGAATATGGGCTGTCCGATCCTCGGCGACACCAAATATAATCCACACTCTATGTGGAATATGGGGAAAAACGGCTGGCAGCAAATTTATCTTTGTGCCTACAAGCTGACCTTCCGGCACCCCACGACCAGAAGGCCGATGACTTTTGAACTGAAAGACGCCAGGGACTGCGGGTTTTAACTTCCCGCAGCCCCTGGCTGTCGTTTTATATTCTTTGCAAATCTTCTGCTATATTCTTTTGCTATACTGTCTTTTTCCCCACACGGTACTCCATCTTTTTAGCGTACAGGACGATCCTGGACACCACATCTACGATCAGGAATCCCAGCGCGATGGCCAGGCAGGTCTCCAGAAGCACGCTGGTCTCCTGTCCCGCCATTGCAGAGTCTGCGCTCACCCATCCATACATCATATAGTAAAGATTCGGTCCGGGGATCAGAGGAAAGGCAGATGCCGTCAGAAAAATGGTGGCCGGCGCCTTATTGACCCTGGACATAATAAAGGCGTAAGCCGCCACAAAAACGGCTCCTGCCATCGTTGCGCCAAAGTTGCTGGGCCAGATTTCAAATACCACCAGGTAGATCGCCCAGGTAAAAAATGCCCCGATCCCGGAGTAGATCACCTGTTTTCCCTTGATCTTAAACCACAGCGCAAAGCCTACGCAGGCTATGGTACAGGAGATCAGCTGGATCACCACGCTGTGGTTCAGGATAAACCCGTCATACTCTCCTTCTCCCAGAAGCTTCATGGCGATAGCGATCCCAAATGCGATGCCGGCCGCTCCCAGGATCGAGTTCATAATATTGATCAGTCCGGAAATAAAGTCTCTCTGCAGCATTTCCCGGATCCCGTTGGTCGTGCTGAGCGCACTAATCAGAAGCATGACAATCCCGATCATGATCCGGTCCGGATGCGTGCCGATTCCCAGAAAATCCATCCCGATGATCACGACTTCCGCCAGAAACGCCAGGATCAGGTTATAGATCAGAAGATTGCTCTCCCGTTTTCCCAGCCAGTTCCCCACAAACACGATCATCAAAGAAACCAGCGCAGCCACAATGCCGTCCATCAGCCCGCAACCGAAAAATACGGCGAATCCGGTCCCGCCCATGATACCTGCCAGGTAAGTAACCCAGACCGGTTGCTCTTTCCGGTTCATAACCTCCAGAAACTTCTCATGAAGCTCATCCGCGTCCGGTGTATTCTGACAGACATAACGGGCCAGGTTATTCAGATAATCCAGGCGGTCGTAATTGATCCCCGTCGATTCAATATGCCGGATCTGGGTCAGGAACTCTCCATCCGGCGTCTTCACTGTAATCTGAATATTACTGGGAATCGCAAACACATCATATCTTTCGAATCCGTAGCTTTTACACATACGGTACAGCGTATCATCCAGGCGGAAATTCTCCGCTCCGCTGCACAGCATAGCTTCACCGATGTCAAGAATCCCTTCCAAAATCCGTTCGTAATTCATTTCCACATCCATCCTCCAGTCTGACTTTGCCTGGTTCTACTTAGATAACACACCAGAAATATTGCATATCAAAGCCCATTTTAGAGAACAACCGGAAGAAATGCAAGAGCAATTCAAAAAAAACAGGCAGACCATTAACAACCGTCTGCCTGCATCCGCCACTCTTTTCTACAATTCTTTCATCTTCACCAGGATCTTCTGGTAAAACTCCTCCTGATCCCCTTCCTTTTTCAAATCCTCCAGGATCACACCATCCTTCAGGAGAATCAGACGGCTGCAATAGCTGGCCATCTTCGGATCATGGGTAACCATGACGATGGTCTTACCCAGTTCCTTGTTGATCTCGGTCATGGTAGAGATCACTACGTCACCGGACTTAGAATCCAGGTTTCCGGTCGGCTCGTCGGCCAGGATCAGTTCCGGGTCATTGATCAGCGCCCGGCAGATCGCCACTCTTTGCTTCTCACCGCCGGACAGCTCATAGGGCTTTTTATCCAGCAGGTGCCGGATGCCGAACTGCTCTGCGCTCTCTTCCGCCTTCTGGATGCAGTCCTTTGCCGTTCCCTTGTCCAGGATCTTCGGCAGCATGATATTTTCCCGGACCGTCAGGCTGTCCATCAGATAAAAATCCTGGAACACAAAACCAATGTCCCGGCGCCGGATGTCCGCCAGCTCGTCCTTCCACAGCTCTTCCGTGTCGCTGCCTTTAAAATACAGCTTTCCGTCCGTCTGCCTGTCGATCATCCCCAATATCTTAAGGAGCGTCGTCTTTCCGCAGCCGGAACGCCCCATGATTCCCACAAACTCCTGGCGGTCCACCTGGAAATTCAGGCCCTTTAACACCTTGATCTCATCTTTTCCCTTCTGCTCCCCGGTCTTGGTATAGTTGCGGATCAGACCTTCCGCCGCCAGTACCGGCTCTCCCTGTTTTTCATCATATTTTTCATTCATCTTCGTTTTGCCCCTCCCTGACTTTTTCATCTATATTTCATTTCTATTTTTTATTCCTTCCAGTTTTTGTTCCTTCCAGATCTCTGACCAGGCTTCTCTGCATCAGCTTCAGCTTCACCGCCTGTGCCAGAATATATCCTCCCCACAACAGGATACCATATTTCAGATAATTTTGAACATCCTTTATTTCATACATCCTAAGACCAAATACAACCCCTGTCAATACAAGAGAAATCACGCCTGCCAGGATCAGCGGCACCCATACATACCGGGAAACCTCACGCTTCATAAGCCTGATCCTCTCGGCGCTGCTCATCCCAAATACCTCAAAGAACCGGTAATCCCTCCGAAGCTCCGGGAGATCCATCTTCATTTTCATCCGAAGCAGGAAAATTTCCACCGCCAGCAGCATCAGCAACACGATACCGTTTACAATGGTTTCCATCTGCCGTTCCGTCTCTCTTTGGTGCCGGGCGTCTGCACTGATATAGGCACTCTTAACCAGCGGATCAAACGCCTCGTCGAAGGCATGGCTTTTTCGGAACTCACCCAGGATTTCATCCGCCCGTTCCTGATATTTCTCTGGAACATTGACCAGCATTAACCGGGTAGGCCACTCGTGGATGGTCACCTCCGGCACCGCCTCTTCCTCTGACACCGGTTCTCCGGTCAGAAGATCCGTGGTCTTCCAGCAATCCTTTACGGATTCAAAATAGGTGTCCGAGAACACGATCAGATTCTCATACCGCCCCTGCCGGTAAGCACCGGTCAGTGCTTTCCGCTCTTCGCTTACGATCTCCCTTGGGGGATATGTCTGTTCCCTGGTGATATAATTATGTCCCATCAATGCCTGCCCGATATGTACATACGGCCTGCTGCTGCAAAGATACCAGTCCAGGGGTCTTGCCTTAGAAGCCTGATCCTGCTGGTATACCACGTGGATCTTTTCTCCCGCTTCATCCAGCAAAAGATCCCGCGGTTTCTCTCCTGCCAGTTTTTTCAGTTCCCGGTAAGTACTCTCGGAGATACCGATATTCTGGCCCTGCTGTACTACAATGACCCGGTAATCCTCCTCCGGCTGTTCCGTCGCATCCAGAGTAGTCGCACGCACCATGGGGAAGCTAAGGACCTCTGCTTCACATTCCTGCTGCAGCGCCTCAAAATAAGCCTCATCCTGGCTGTTGGCCAGATAAACATAGTCATACGGATATAAGGCTTCCGGCTCATCCGCAATCTGGCTGGATATAAATTTCACCGAAAATACCATCATCACAAATACATTCAAAAACATCAGCATGGACACGTACCGGATCATGGTACGGAAACGGCAGCGTATCCTAAATTCCTTCGTAAGCTTTGGCAGAAATGCCTCCTGGCGCTTCTGCCTCATTTTAAGCCAGATTCCCCACAGGCTCCTTATCATCAGCATTACACACAAAAGAATCCCGCAGACCAGAAGGAGTTTCTCTCCCATCCTCCTCTGTCCATAAAAAGCAAAACAAGCTGCCCCTGCAGCCACAGAGATTAGCACCGTTACCCAGGCAGATCTTCCCACTGGTTTTTCCCAGCGGACCGCCGCACCCCGGGTATCTGTCGAGCCATACCCCTTTCCCAGCTCCATACAGGTCAGATATGCCACAAAGCAGACCAGCGCCAGCACCACCAGGGACCATCCGGCCACAAAAAAGCTGACAAATCCGGCATTTTCATACTCCGGCATCCAGGCAGCAAACCCATTTCTCAAGAAAAACAAAAGAACCGTTCCCACCATCGCCGCACAAAGATACGCTGCAGCAAAGCATCCCAGCAGTTCTGCCAGTGAAGACCAGAAAAAGGTTTTCTTCCTGATTCCCAGGGTCTTGATCAGTCCGGAGCCGGCCAGTTTCCTCTTCTGGTAAAAAGACAGAGCCGCTATGATCAAAAACAGGCCAAGAAATGCTATCGCTACCAGAAAATCCCTCATGATCTCCACCAGGCCCAGTCCCAGAAGTCCGCCGTCCTCCCCATAGTTCCCGGAAAACATCTGATATATTCCAAAGCCCAGGAACAAAAACAATCCGGACAGCCAGACAGATAAAAACAGAAACTTCATATCTTTAAACCGGTATTTCAGATCCTTCCACAGAATCTGGTAATAAAGCCGGGAATACCGGCCCGGAAAATACAGTCTCCGTCTGCGCTCCTGACGGTAAGCCTTGCGTTCCTCCCGGTCCTTATGCATCCGCCTAGTCCCTTCATCCCAGGCCTCCACCGCTCGAAGAACCAGGAAAAAAATCCCGGCTGCCACCACCAGAAAGTAGGGATAAATATATGGCAGATCCGAAAGGATCTCCCGGTTCCCAATAAAAACCCCATCCGGCGCCACCGGATTGGCGATGATCATGCAGCAGGCTCCGCCCAGGACCAGCGCTATGGTGGATCCCAGCTTAAAAAGCCTTCCGGAAAGAACCGCCAGTATCATCGCAACCGTCAACAGCTGAGCGATTGTCACAGCAAGCACGATCCCTGTAAACTGCAGTGCAAATGCCCCCGCATTTCCACCCAGCTCCTGACTTAACGGAAACTCCCGCGCCACAAGCTCTGCCGCACCGCCTTCCCGAAAGACTGCCATGAGCCAGGTAAGTCCTGTATAGGTATGCTCACCTCCCCGGATCCATGGGTAACAGTAATATATCTGCGTCAAAAGCCCGGTCATGATAATAACAATACTCCCTTTGCTTCCACGCTTCATGATAAATCCGCCTCCACTTCCCGTACCACATTTCTCTGGATCAGCTTCATATTCATGATCTGTATCAAAATATAAGCGCCCCATACCAGGAGTCCCCATTTCAGATAGGCCGTCATATCCGACGTCTGATAGAGCCGAAGCTTCCACAGGATCCCTGTCAGCACCAGGGAAACGCCTGCCCCCAGCAGAAGAGGTATCCGTACGTACCGGGAAATCTCACGCTTCATAAGCCCGGTCCGCTCCTTCTCTTCCATGCCAAAGGTCTCCATAAACCGGTAATCCTTCCGAAGCTCCGGCAGATCCATCTTTACCTTCATCCGAAGCAGGAAAATCCCCACCGCCAGCAGCATCAGAAGCACAATGCCATTGACCAGTGTCTCCATCTGCCGCTCCATCTCTCTTTGGTGCTGGCCTTCGCCTCCGATATAGGCGCTCTTTACCAGCGGATCAAACGCCTCGTCGAAGGCATGGGCTTTTCGGAATTCATCCAGGATTTCATCCGCCCGTTCCTGATACTCCTCCGGAACGTTAACCAGTGTTAACTGAGTAGGCCACTCGTGGATGGTAACATCCGGCACCGCCTCTTCCGCTGCTACCGGCTCCCCGGTCAGAAGATCGGTGGTCTTCCAGGAATCCTTTACGGATTCAAAATAAGCGTCCGAGAACACGATCAGGTTCTCATATTTTCCCTGGCGGAAAGCTCCGATCAGTGCTTCCCGCTCCTCGCTTATGATCTCTCTTGGCGGATACGTCTCTCTTCTCGTATTCGGATTTTGAGCCATCAGTGCCTGTCCGATATGCACATAAGGTTCATCCGTCCACAGGTACCAGTCCAGCGGCTTGGCCTTCGACGCCTGATCCTGCTGGTACACCACATGGATCTGTCTTCCCGCATCGTCCAGTGTAAGATCCTCCCACGGCTCTCCAGCCAGTTCTTTCAGCTCCCGGTAGGTACTCTCAGAGATACCGATATTCTGGCCCTGCTGAACTACAATATCCACAAACTGATTCGGCATTTCCGTATTATCCAGGGTCGTGGCCCGCACCATGGGAAAACTGTAAATCTTTGCCTGACATTCTCTCTCAAGCCGCTCAAAATACTGGCCGTCCTGACTGTTTGCCAGATAGACATAGTCATAGGGATACATGTCCTCCGGATCATCGGCGATCCGGGTGGAAATAAACTTGATGGAAAACAGGCTCAGCGCAAACACATGCACCACCATCAAAAGCGAAAGATACCTGGCCGTGGTCCGGAACCGGTAGCGCAGCCGGTAAATCCTTGGCAGTACCGGTAAAGTCTCCTTGATATTCCGCTGTATCTTTGCAAGCCTCATCCCCCACACGCCCCGGAAGGCAAGCGCTGCGCACAACAGCAGGGCACAGGCCAGGATGATGCTCTCTGCCATTCTTCTTTGCTGGTAAAAATATAGAAAGATAATCCCCAGGATCCCGGCTGCCGCCGTCGATACTTTCGGAAACCTTCCCGTCAGGGGCTCCCACTTCACTACCGTGTTCCTGGTATCCGTGGATCCGCTGCTCCCACGCATCTCCAGGGAAATCGCGTAGGCACATAATCCAAGAAACGCCATTCCCACAAATGTCCAGAGATATACGCCGGCCCCGGCCACACCACTGCTTTCATATCCCGGAAGCCATCTTGCAATCCCCCTGCACAGGAAGAATAGCAACACGCTTCCTGCCGCATACGCTCCCAGCACCGACGCCACCAGACAGCCCAGCAGTTCTCCGATCCTGGCCGCAAAAAGCGTACCGCTTCGAATCCCCATGGTTTCGATCAGTCCGGTACTGGCAAGCTTCCGTTTCTGATAGAAAGACAGGGTCGAAGAGACCAGGAACAGTCCGACAAACACGATCGCCGCCAGAAAGTCCCGCATGATCTCCACCAGGCCTAAGCCCAGCATACCGCCGTCCTCTCCGTAGCTTCCGGAAAAGTTCTGATAGATCCCAAGCCCCAGGAAGAGAAACAGGGCAGACAAAAACGCAGACAGGAAGAGAAACGCCATATCCTTCCATCGGTATTTCAGGTCCTTCCACAGAATCCGGTAAAACAGCCCGGAATAATGCCCCGGAAACCGGAGTCTGCGCTTCCTCTCCTTTCGGTAGGCCCGTCTCGCCTCCCGCTCCGCTTCGACTCTTCTTGCAGACTCGTCCCAGGCCTCCAAAGCCCGGATCACCAGATATAAAATCCCTGCGGCGATCACCGCAAAATAAGGATAATAACAGGTAAGTGTCCCAAGAATTTCCCGATTCCCTACAAATACATCATTCGGCGCCACAATATTCCCGGCAAGGTACATCAGCGCGCCGCCGATCACGCCGGGAACCGCCGAACATATCTTAAAGCGGAAGCCTGTCACACCGCCGATCACAGCGATGACAGAAAGCAGCTGCGCCACCGTCATAAGCCCCGCGATCAATGCAAACTGTACGGCGAACACCGTCAGATTGCCGCCCAGTTCAAGGCTCACCGGAAACTCCTGCTTCATAAGCTCCGTCACGCCGCCTTCCCGGAATACCGCCAAAAGATAGGTGATGCTGTTGTAGGTATGCTCCGCTCCACGGATCCAGGGATATAGATAGTAGATCTGCACCAGGATCCCTGTAAGGATAAGGATCACCGGAATTCCAAACTTTTTCCATTTTGAATTTGTCTGAGTCCTTTTTGATTTCACGGCAGATTCCCCCCTCGCTGATCTCTTACCAGCAATATACTCTCCCACTGCCTGCAGCATCAACGATTTGTCCGTGACATGCTCATTTTCTGTCTGTAACTTTTTCTCTTCCTCGGAAAAAAACAACAGCCTTACGCAGAAGCACTCTCCTCTTGCCCCGGCGTTCATCTCCCCGCCATGCTGCTCCACGATCTGGCGGATACTTTTCAGTCCATACCCGTGAAGGCCGGTCCTGCTTTTGGATGGCTTCTCCTCCCCGGCCCTGTTCCCTCTGATACTGTTTTCTATCTTTATCATAAGCAGCTGATGACTTTTTCGGATCGTCAGACGGATCCACCTGTTTTCTTCTTTCAGCGTTTCACAGGCCTCGATGGCATTGTCCAGAAGATTGCCAAACAAGGCCATCTGCTCCTGTGGCTGCAGAGGGATCCTCTCAAGCTCGGGTGTGTCTACTGTCATCTGAATCCCTTCTGTTTCCGCCCTTTTTTTCTTCTGGCTCAGCAAAAAATCCAGATCCCGTATTCCCGTAAAATGGGAAATGCCTTCATCCAGCAGCTCCCGGCTGATCTCTCCCAGATATTGCGTCAGCTCTTCCCACTCTTTTTCCTTTGCATATTTACGCAGAAGCAGAACATGCTGCTTCATGTCGTGGACCGTCCTTCTGCTCTCCTGCATTTTTTGAAACTGTTCCGCCCAGAGCTTATGCTGGAGCGCCAAAAGTTCCCTTTCCTGCTCCAGGAAACGCCACCGCAGGAATACTGCCGCCAAGGCCCCAAGTCCGCATAGGATCAACAGAATCGACATTCCTTCCAGGATCCCCCACACACTTTCCGGATCGGACTCTAACCTTGTCAGAGCAGTCTCATACCGAAACAATAGCAAGGTCAGAATTCCCCAGAGCACCAGCAAAAGATTCCGGCAGGAGACCAGCTTCTCTCTCACATCCTCCCACATGTCTGCAGCCAATATCATTATGATCACGATCCAAAGACGGGTCAGCGTATAGAGAAGAAGATTCCAGGCGATCTCCTTCTCCGGTTCCAAAGAGGACATAAAAAGGCCTTCCCGCCAGTTCCGGTAAAGCAGTGCCAGGGCTAAATCCAGAAGCGCCACGAAGCTGAAATAAATGCCTGATGCCCCCAGAACCACCCTCCATCCGGTCTTTGTCAGCCGCCCAAGCCCGGCCGAGATCACAGCCGCACAGACCAGGAGCGCGGCTACAGAAAGAAATGCCCGTTCCCTTGCCATTCCAAGCAGCACGCCCAGGCCCAGCACACAGCCCCACTGGATCACAATTTCTCTTTTCTTTCCGCTGCGTCTGGCACCTGTTATCCTGCTCAGGATGATCCATCCCATCCAGACCTCCCACGCAGACAGCAGCCACAGCAGAAAACCTACGATTTCCCCGCTCATTACAGTCCCTCCATATAACATGCGATCCGTTCCTTTATATGAGAATACTGGATCCTGCTGACCGAAAAGCGGTGGCCTCCCAAAAGATAAACCCAGCCTCTCTCCAGCTTCTCAATATGCTGTACATTCAATACATGCCCGCGGTCCAGCAGGATAAATCTTTCATCGCCTATTTCTTCCAACAGTCTGCCGATCGATATCCTTTCCCTGTAAATCTTTTCTCCCGTCACATACTCTGCGTACTTTCCGCCTTTTTTGTCTTTCTGTATATAAAGGATATCTCTGTAATAAAGCTTCTCTTTTCCACAGCCGTCTCCCACGATCCGGTAATCCTTCTTCTCCTCCAGAAGAGAGGAGATGAGCCTGTGCAAAATTTCCGGGAAACGCTCCTCCATCTGTTCCTTCAGCACATACTGCCAGGCTTCGATCACATAACTTTCCGCCGCATACTGCGGATATGCCGTCAGAAAGACCACAGCCGTATCGTCCCCGTTTTTCCGCAGCCTGTGTCCCAGCTCTATCCCGCTGATTCCCGGAAGATCTATATCCAGGATCAGAATGTCATATCTTTCTTTTACCTGTAAAAAATCCTCCCCGCAGCAGTATATCCTGGTTTGGATCTCCGGGAACTCCTCCTTCGCTTTTTCTATGTACCCGCAGACCACTCTCTGCATACGGGGATGGTCTTCAACCACTGCAATCCTCAGCATCTTCTCTCTCCTGTAATAGTCCTTTGACTCCTTAACTCTCTCTTTAAATAAAGAAACAACGCTTCTACTTCTCTGCAAAAGCGTTGTTCCTTTCCCTCATTTCTTAGTTTGCTTTATGCCTGTACTTCGTCGTCATCTGTTTCCAGCGCCTCCTGGTATTTCTCCAGGATCATGGTCTGGATCCGCTCTCTTGTCGCGGAATTGATCGGGTGTGCAATATCCCGGTACTCACCGTCCAACGCCTTCTTGCTTGGCATTGCTATGAAAAGTCCCTTCTCGCCTTCAATTACCTTGATGTCATGTACCACAAACTCTTCATCCATGGTGATAGAAACCACTGCTTTCAGTTTCCCTTCTTTTGCTACTTTTCTTACTCGTACATCTGTAATCTGCATCCTTGCTGCCCCTTTCCATCTGCGCCGAACCAGTTCCTACAGCGCATATCTCTCGTTCTTTTCTACAACTACTTTCACACCATTTTCCCCGACATAACGTGTATTTGCCCTGATGGTGTCTCTGCTCTCGACAATACAGTTTTCAATATAGCTGTTGTCTCCCAGATAGACATCATTCAGAATAATGGAATTCTTGATCACACAATTATTTCCGACAAACGTTTTCTTGAAAAGAATCGAATTTTCCACGGTTCCATTGATAATGCTTCCGCTCGCCACCAGGCTGTTCTTTACAACAGATCCCGGATTGTATTTTGCAGGAGGCAGATCGCTGACTTTGGAATAAATCTCCGGGCGCTGCTTGAAGAAATATTCCCTGACTTCGGGTCTGAGGAAATCCATGTTTGTCCGATAGTACGCATCCACCGTCGATATGTTGCTCCAGTAATCTTTTATTTTATAACCGTAAATCTTTTTCAGATTTTTATATCTGATCAGAATATCGGTTACAAAATCATACCTGTCTTCCTCTGCACAGTGCTCGATCAGGTCGATCAGGAGCCGTCTCCTGACTACATAGATCCCGGTCGATATCGTGTGCGAGTGTGCCACCATTGGCTTCTCTTCAAATTCTTCGATCCTCATGGAATCATCCATCTTGATCGTTCCAAACCGACTGGCATCTTCTGAATCATCCAGCTCTTTGCAGACTACAGTAATATCTGCCTTCTTTGCAATATGGTATTCCAATACCTTATTATAATCCATCTTATAGACCGCGTCCCCGGATGTGATGATCACATAGGGCTCATGGCTTCTTTTTAAAAAATCCAGGTTCTGATAGATCGCATCTGCCGTACCCCTGTACCAGTAGCCATTATCAGCCGTGATGGTAGGAGTGAATACATATAATCCTCCCTGCTTTCTTCCAAAATCCCACCACTTTGATGAATTCAGGTGTTCGTTGAGTGAACGGGCATTGTACTGTGTCAGCACCGCCACTTTCTGGATATGTGAATTGCTCATATTACTCAGCGTAAAATCAATGGCCCGATAGCTTCCGGCGATAGGCATCGCCGCAACAGCCCGCCTGCTGGTCAGTTCCCTCATCTTGTGATTGTTTCCGCCTGCCAATATGATCCCCAGTGCTCTCATACGCGCTCACCTGCCTTTATCAAAGTCTCACCGCTCTCCAGCACACCGTTCGGATAATCCTCCTTCACCGTGACTCCGCTCAAAGCAGTGTTCTTTCCAACCTGTACCCCCGGCGGCACTATCGTATTTTCACCGATGGTCACCAGACCGAAGGAATAAATAGCCGGTTTTAATTTATTGGGAACATCGCTGCCGATACCAAGTGTGACATTTTCACCGATCTCACAGTTTTCCGCTATGATCGCCTTGTCTACCACGCAGCCTTTTCCGATCACGGTATCCTTCATAATAATAGAATCCCGTACCACAGCGCCTTCTCCGATCACAACGCCGGATCCGATCACGCAGTTCCTTACTTCCCCGTAGATTTCCGATCCATTGCCGATGATACTCCGCTCGATCACTGCCTGTCCGGAGATATACTGAGGCGGCAGGATCCCGCTGTTGGTATAGATCTTCCAGTATTCTTCATACAGATTAAACTCCGGCACGATATCGATCAGCTCCATGTTTGCTTCCCAATATGAGCCAAGCGTCCCCACGTCCTTCCAGTAGCCGTTATATTCATATGCAAACAGCCGCTGTCCTTTCTCATGGCAGTATGGAATAATATGTTTTCCGAAATCACAGCCCGGCTCGTTCTTCAGCGCCACCAGCGCTTCCTTTAATACCGGCCAGCTGAAGATATAGATTCCCATAGACGCCAGGTTGCTTTTTGGCTCCGGCGGCTTTTCCTGGAATTCAGAAATCTGTCCGTCTTCTTCTGCTACCACCACGCCAAAACGGCTCGCTTCTTCTATCGGCACAGGCATGGCCGCAATCGTGACATCTGCCTTATGCTCTTTGTGATAATCCAGCATAACCTCATAATCCATCTTATAAATATGATCTCCGGAAAGAATCAACACATAATCCGGATGATAAGTCTCTATATAATCCAGATTCTGATAGATCGCATTCGCAGTTCCTGTATACCATTCGCTGTTGCTGCTTTTCTCATACGGCGGCAGGATCGTTACTCCCCCGAAATTACGATCCAGATCCCAGGAAATTCCGATACCGATATGTGTGTTCAGACGCAGCGGCTGATACTGTGTCAAAACGCCGACGGTGTCGATCCCTGAATTGATGCAGTTACTGAGCGGAAAATCAATAATACGGTATTTTCCGCCGAATGCAACGGCCGGTTTCGCAACCTTTGCTGTAAGGACTCCAAGTCTGCTGCCCTGTCCTCCAGCAAGCAGCATTGCAATCATCTCTTTCTTCCGCATGTCATCACCCCTTTTCAGTAATTTATTGCATCCATTATACCATAGAAATGAAAATCAGTGAACAATATTTACAAATAAATTGTTCTTTTCCTAAACTTTTTATGGAAATATCACAAAAACTTACAGCTTGGTTTTTTCTCCATATCTGTATATAATAATATGGAGAGAATATATTTTTATGACTACTACTTTTGGAAAGGTATGAAGGCTTATGTATCAGATTAATTTCAGCAAACCTGTACACATACATTTTATCGGCATCGGCGGCATCAGTATGAGCGGGCTGGCCGAGATCCTGTTAAAAGAAGGATTTACGGTCTCCGGCTCTGACAGCAAAGAATCCCCGCTGACCGACCGTCTGGAGGGCCTGGGCGCAAGGGTCTTCTATGGACAGAGGGCTTCCAACATCATCCCCGGCATAGACGCCGTTGTCTATACCGCTGCCATCCATGAAGATAATGAAGAATTTAAGGCAGCCGTGGATGCCGGGCTCCCTATGCTGAGCAGAGCTGAGCTTTTAGGGCAGTTGATGAAGAATTACGAAACACCGATCGCTGTTTCAGGCACTCACGGCAAGACCACCACCACATCCATGCTCTCCCACATCCTTCTTGCGGGAGATCTGGATCCTACCATTTCCGTAGGAGGTATCCTGAAAGCCATCGGCGGCAACATCCGGGTGGGTGATTCGGGACTCTTTGTCACGGAAGCCTGTGAATACACCAACAGTTTCCTGCATTTCTTCCCGAAGATCGGCATCATCCTGAATATTGATGCGGATCACCTGGACTTTTTCAAAGATCTTGATGATATCCGCCGCTCCTTCCGGAAATTCGCCGAGCTTCTTCCAGAAGACGGCGCTTTGATCATCAATGCGGACATTCCGGACCTTGATGCATTTACCGAAGGTTTGAAGTGCAAAGTCATCCGTTATGGAAATGACAGCTCGCTGGATTACAGCGCCACCAATATTTTGCATGACAAGGTAGGAGACGCGTCTTTCGATCTGGTAAAATCCGGTATCTTTATGGACCGCATCTCTTTGTCTGTCAACGGCGACCATAACGTGTCGAATGCGCTGGCGGCCATTGCTGCCTGCGATATCTTAGGCGTGCCTGTAGAAACCATCAAGCAAGGCTTAAAAGCATTCACCGGCACAAAGCGGCGTTTTGAATATAAGGGAGAAATAAACGGCATCACTGTCATTGACGACTATGCCCACCACCCGACAGAGATCCGGGCGGCGCTTGAAGCAGCCAGACATTATCCTCATCAGGAGATCTGGTGTGTCTTCCAGCCCCATACCTATACCCGGACAAAAGCCTTGTTCGCAGATTTCGTATCGGCACTTTCCACTACCGATCATGTAATCCTGGCAGATATTTATGCAGCCCGCGAGACAGATACGCTGGGGATCTCTTCCGGGGATATCGCGTCGGCTCTGAAAGAACAGGGTTGTGATGCCTACTACTTTTCTTCTTTCGAAGAAATCGAAAGCTTCTGTCTAAGACAATGCAAAAAAGGAGACCTGTTGATAACTATGGGTGCGGGAGACGTTGTAAATATTGGGGAGGCGCTTCTGAATCACTAGTTATCCACATTTTCCACAGGATTTTATCCACAAAAAACCTGGTTTTTGAAGCAGAAATTTCTTTTTAGAACGCCCTCCCGGTGCTATAATAGACTCCACAAAGTTTAGAAGGAGCGGCGTAAGAATTATGACGAAATTAACACTTAGAAATTGTGCACAGGATAATATTACTGTGCTGGAAAATGAATTTATCGACCATTACATGCTAAAGGCCAACGGAGAGTATGTAAAGGTTTATCTTCTCGTCCTGCGCCACCTGGGTGAGTCTTCTGGAAAGCTGTCTATTTCAGAAATGGCGGATGTCCTGGAATGTACGGAAAAAGACGTGCTGCGGGCACTGAAATACTGGAAAAAGCAGGGAATCCTGGATTACAGCGAGGCCTACAGCGAAAGCAGCCGCGAGGACAGCCGGGACAGCATCCCGAAAGAAGCCCCTTCTCCCCAGCGGGAGACTATGCGCCGTCCTTCCAGAGATGACAAGGACTTTAAAGAGCTGCTGTTTGTGGCCGAGCAGTATCTTGGCAAAACATTGTCAGCCACGGATGTGGACACGATCACTTACTTTTTTGATTCCCTGGAGATGTCTGCGGACCTGATCGAATATCTGATCGAATACTGTGTGGAGAACGGGCATAAAAGCATGCACTATATCCGGGCCGTAGCCCTTTCCTGGGATTCCCAGAATATACGGACCGTGGAAGAGGCCAAGGCAAACACTGTCCAGTATCATAAGAACTATTACTCTGTATTAAAGGCCTACGGCATCGGCGGACGGGCTCCTGCCTCCTCGGAGATTGCCTATATCCGCAAGTGGAGCGAAGAATACGGCTTCTCCCTGGACATTATTCTGGAAGCATGCTCGCGTACGATGAGCGCGATTCATCAGCCAAATTTTGAATACACGGATTCTATCCTGAAGAACTGGCAGGCGAAAAATGTACGTCATTTAAAGGATATTGAAGCCGTCGACGCAGATTTTCAGAAGGCCAAAGAGCAGCGGGCTGTTTCCCGGGAAAAGTCGGTAAAGGTAAACCGCCCCAATAAATTCAACAATTTCAGCGGCCGCTCCTATGACATGGACGACCTGGAGCGCCGGCTGATCCAGCAATAGAGAAGGAGAATATTCTCAATATGGCTTTAACCAATTCTCAATATGACCAATTAATGCGCATATACGAACAGCGTCAGATCGATGACGAACACCGGCTTCGGGATCATTATCAGAAAGCCTATTCCATGATCCCTGCATTAAAGGAGCTGGATCAGTCCATTTCTTCGCTGAGCGTAGAAAAGGCACGCCGTCTTCTGGACGGTGATTCCACGGCACTTTCTTCTCTGAAAGAGGATCTTCACCAGCTGATCCAAAGGAAAAAGAGCCTCCTTGAAGATCACGGGCTTTCAGAAGATTATCTGGAACTTTCTTATACCTGTCCGGACTGTAAGGATACCGGCTATATCGGCACCGAAAAATGTCACTGCTTTAAAAAGGCTATCACGGATCTTTTATACTTACAGTCAAATCTGCAGGAAATCCTGGACAAAGAGAATTTCTCTACCTTTTCTCTTGATTATTATTCCAGCAATCATATAGACCCGGTGACCGGGCGGTCTGCACTGGAAGCGGTACAGACTGCCTTAAAGGCATGCCAGGATTTTACCGTGCATTTTTCAGAGGATTTCCAGAACATCCTGCTGTATGGAGACACCGGTGTGGGAAAAACTTTTCTCTCCCACTGCATCGCAAAAGAAGTGATGGATGCAGGTTTTTCCGTAATTTACTTTACAGCAGCCGGATTATTTGATATATTTGCAAAGTGCGTGTTCGGCAGACATTCCGACGAAGAGGATGAGACGATGGATCATATCTATGGCTGTGATCTTCTGATCATTGACGATCTGGGAACGGAGCTTTCCAATTCCTTCACCACGTCACAGCTTTTTATCTGCCTGAACGAGCGCATTTTGCGACAGAAACCGACGATCATATCCACCAATCTGGCACTGGAGGATATCAAAAGCATTTATTCGGAGCGGACATTCTCCCGCATCAGCAGCAATTATACGCTGCTTCGGCTTACCGGAGACGATATCCGCATCCAAAAAAAATTATTAAACCTGGGAGGTACAAAGGATGCTGCGACGCAATGATCGAAACCTGGACAACATTCCAATCGGAGCTTTAGGGCTCATTTCACTGGAAGGCTGCGAGGAAATGGGAGACAAGGTCAATGATTACCTTGTGAAATGGAGAAGAGAGGACGGACATATCCACAAAAATGATGTGGCTTTCAGCGGATATGAACGTGACACTTATCTGGTTAATGCCGGTGTTCCGCGTTTTGGCTCGGGGGAAGCCAAGGGTATCATCAAGGAATCTGTCCGCGGAATGGATCTTTACCTGATGGTAGATGTGTGTAATTACAGCCTGACCTACTCTTTGACCGGGCATACCAATCATATGTCACCGGATGACCACTATCAGAATCTGAAGCGTGTCATCGCTGCTGTCGGCGGAAAAGCCCGCCGCCTCAACGTGATCATGCCTTTCTTATATGAGAGCCGCCAGCACCGCAGAAGCAGCCGCGAGTCTCTGGACTGTGCACTGGCTCTGCAGGAACTTGTCCGCATGGGCGTAGACAACATCATTACGTTCGACGCTCACGATCCGCGTGTGCAGAATGCGATCCCGCTGAACGGCTTTGAAACAGTACGCCCGACCTATCAGTTTGTCAAAGGCCTGCTGCGCCGTTTTGACGACCTGAAGATCGACAGTCAGCACATGATGGCTATCAGCCCGGACGAGGGTGCTACCGAACGTGCAGTCTACCTGGCTAACGTACTGAACCTGGATATGGGAATGTTCTATAAGCGCCGGGATTACACCCGCATGGTCGGAGGACGTAATCCGATCGTAGCCCATGAATTCCTGGGCTCATCCGTAGAAGGCAAGGATGTGATCATTCTGGACGACATGATCTCTTCCGGAGACAGTATTCTGGATGTTGCCCGTCAGCTAAAACAGCGGAAGGCAAAACGAATCTTCGCCGCCGCTACTTTCGGCCTGTTTACCAACGGTATGGACAAGTTCGACAAAGCTTATGAAGAGGGCATCATCGATGCCATCCTGACTACCAACCTGATCTATCAGACACCGGAGCTTCTTGCGCGTCCTTATTATATCAACTGTGATATGAGCAAATATATCGCACTGATGATCGACACTCTGAACCATGACGGCTCCATCAGCAGCATCCTGTCACCAAATGAGAGGATCCAGGAAGCCGTGGCACGGTATAACCGCGGCGAAGAAGTTTAGAAACAGCTTCCTGCCCATTAAATATCCAAGGCGCGTCACCCTGCGGGATTCATCTCGCATGGGACGCGCCTTTTTCATATCTTTCTCTATTTACTTCTATATCTCGGTCAGATGGTATGAAATTCCCATCTCATCCAGAAGCTTCATCTCCCGTTTCTGACAGGTAAAGATAAACACCTGCTTCTTATGCTCATCCAGCCATCCAAGAGTACTTTTTAGTCTCTCGTCATCGTAGTTGCCAAAAGCATCATCCAGGATCACCGGCATCTCCTCTTCCTGCAGGATACCGGCCGCCGCCATCCGAAGCGCAAACCAGATCTGCTCGGCTGTGCCCTGGCTTACCTGCTCCATAGCGATCCGCTTTCCTTCTTTTACAAGGAACATATGCAGATTATCCTCTACCCGGATCCTTTGATATGCCTGATTTGTGATCTGGCATACGATCCTGGCAGCTTCCTCATTCAGCTGTTTCTCCAGACGGAGCTTAAGTTCCTCAGACAGCTCATTCATCTTATCAATAGCCATCTGGATAGCCTGGCGCTTTTTCTCCAGCACCTGGTCTTTTTCCCCCACTACGTCCATCTCCGCCAGCTGCTCCTGAAGATTTTCATACTGGATCTGCTTATCCTTCTGCTCCCGGACAGTGCGTTCCAGCTCCCATCCTAATTTTTCCACAGAGGCCCGTTCTTCCTCCGGAAGGATCTCCTCCATAATTTCCTCCGGCGACACCTGGTTCTTATCCTTGCCTACCTTCATGCGGTTCCACACATATACCGTGCAGGCAAGAAAAACCACGATCACCACGAAATAATTAAGCGGCCTTTGAAACAAAAAAATTGCCGCCACAATGGCAATAAGAAAAATGACGATCTCCAGAGGATGGATCCTCCATTTTGCCGGACGGATCTCGTCCACCAGACGCTTATGCTCGCCCTGTTCCCGCCTGGTCCGCTCTGCCTGCCGGATCCGCTCACGAATCTGTTCTTCTTCTTCTTCCAGGCGGTGGATCTCTCTCCAGACAAAGGACGCCTCCTGCTCCACAGTTTCCCGCTGCCGCTGTCTTTCATACAGCGCCTCCCGGATTTCTTTGTCTATCGTCTTTTTTTGTTCCTCCAGACGCTGGATTGCCTGCTCGGGCCTGAGGTCTCCGTTGCCGGAGGCGCAGCAGCTGGTGGCATATTCTTTAAGCGCTGCCGCCAGGGACTGATCCGGCCGGGTCTTCAGCTGTCCGACGGATATGGTATTGTCATACCCCGACAGATCCATCCCGCCCAGCAAAAGCTCCAGGTCCCCGTTTTCAATACTTAGGTTTTCACCGTCATCCTCACAGACCAGCTCTGCTTTTTTATTCTGTTTATCAAAATTCCTGTCAATCCGGAATGTCTTCCCGCCACTTTCAAACCGAAGGATCCCTGAATAATATCCGGGATTTTCCCAGGGCTCGTAGATACTGTAAGTGTCGTAGACAGAAGCCCTTCCCCGGCCCCGTCCGATGCCGAACAGCATCCCCTTGATAAAAGTATGGATCGTGGACTTCCCGGACTCATTTTCCCCAAAGATTATATTGATCCCGCTTTCGAAGCGGAGCTTCTGATTCTGAAATTTCCCAAAATTCCGAAGCAGCAGTCCTAGAATCTTCATATCTGTCCTCGTCCTTTGCTATTCTCTATTCCGCCCTTGTATCGATCAGCGCACGCACGCCCAGGCACAAAGCCTGATACTCCACACTGTTTTCTTCCGCTCCCAGAAAACTTTTGATGTAGCTGCCCAGAAGATTTTCTTCATTCTGCATCAGCAGCTTTTCAAATGCATATGCCGGCTTTGTCTCATCTGACATCTCTACGATATTTCCGTAGACATCCATACCGCTAAGATCAAATCTGATCTCCGGATCCCGATACCCTGTTATCCGTACTTTATATATGTTCTGGGTACCCCCGGCTTCTATCTCGCGGCAGATCTGCTCTCTTAACTGAAAGCCGGTCATGGCTTTGTCCACCGCAATCCGGATCTGCCGGTATTCTCTCCCTGCCGAAGGGACAAACTCTGTCCTGCACCCTTTTTCATCCAGCTCCCCCTTCACATAGCCGTGAGGGCCGCAGTCTGCTGTATCTACCGGCTCCAGCGCTCCCGCATAGATCATCCGGTTTTCTTCCAGTACCTGCGGCTTATGAATATGTCCAAGCGCAACATAATCATATCCCTGGGCCAGAAGGGCGGCTTTATGAATAGGAATATGATTTTCATCTCCGCCGTGGGCCAGAAGGATCTCGTATTTCTGCCTCCGGCGGGGACGCTCCTGCTCGTACCTGGCTTCCCGTATCTCTCTGGAATGATAGCTCAGACCGTATACCGCCAGGTTGAGCTCCGGAAATTCCGCACACTCAAGCTTCTCTTCCTTCAGCATCGTAACGTTGCTGCTCCAGTGAAAAGTGCGGTAGTAGGAAGCCTGACGGATATAGTCATGGTTCCCGGCGATCAGCACCACCTTTGTCTTTTCCAGAGAGGCGAACATCCCGCCCACCTCTTTGAGCTCTCTAAGGAGCGGCTGCCGGTGGAACAGATCCCCGGCCACCAGTAAAAGTTCTGTCTCTTCTCTTCTGCAGGTCCGGACCACCTCTGCCAGTGCGTCCCAAAGCTCACTGCTTCTCTTTTTGCTGTATGCGCTTCCTGCGTCCGGACTTGCCCCCAAATGTACGTCTGCGATGTGTATGAATCTCATCTGCGTGTTCCTCTTCCTTTTCTGTCTTGCTAGGCAGTGTTACGATAAACTGTGTCTTCAGATCATCACTCCTTGCCATAATCCTGCCGCCATGAAGCTCCACGATCTCCTTTGCGATGGCAAGCCCAAGCCCTGCGCCTCCGGTGCCGCTGGACCTGGAGCCGTCTACCCGGTAAAACTTCTCAAAGATCGTCTGCAGCATATCACCTGGTATCCGGTCTCCCCGGTTCGTAAACACGATCTCTACCTTTCCGCCCTTTTCCTGGGCCTCGATCTCGATCCTGGTATTTTCATAGCAGTAAGCGATCGCATTTCTCAAAATATTGTCAAAAACCCGGGCAAGCTTGTCCGGATCTCCATAAACCACCAGATTTTCCTCCACATTAACCTGGCAGCTTAAATGCTTTTCCTGCAGAACGCCATAGAGCTCGTCCGCCAGCTGTTCCAGCATGAAGGAGAGGTTGATCTCAATGGGCTCCAGCTCAATCTGCTGAAGATTATATCTGGTAATATCAAAAAATTCATTGATCAGTTCCCCCAGCCGGATGGATTTTTCCAGGGCGATATGCGTATATTTCGCCCGCTCCTCTTCCGGCATGTCGGGATGGCTGTCCAGCATGCTAAGGTACGCCACGATAGAAGTCAGCGGCGTTTTTAAGTCATGTGCCAGAAATATGACCAGATCATTCTTTTTCTTCTCTCCTTCTTCTGCCTCTAATTCCTGACGGCGGATGGTTGCTTTGATCTCATTTAAGCGGATTTCAATTGGCTTCAGTTCCGTGATCAAATGAATCGGCTCATTGGAATCGGAGACGATGTTTTCAATCCCGTCTCCGATCTGGTCTACGTATCTGGTCATTTTCGTCAGTGCGATATAGAAAAAAGCCGCAAAGAGCAGCAGGAAACCAACGATCATGTAGAACGTCTTATTATCCCCGATCAGTCTCCAGTACCAGTCAATGGCAGTCTGCTCATCCACATGCAGAGCCATCATGACATCAACAAAGATGTTGGCAAAGCTGTCGTTATAAATGCCGTCGATCACATAATTCAGCAGAAAGCCGCCTACCAGCACAGTCAAAGCCGTTACCAAAAGCGTCTGCAAAAGCATGCTGAACTTGAGTTTGCGATAATTATTCTTCAACCTTATAACCTACTCCCCATACTGTCTTGATAAAGTCTGATTTTCCGGTAGGCGCACTCATCTTCTCCCGCAGATGCCGGATGTGCACCATCACCGTATTGTTGCTGTTTTTATAATATTTTTCGTTCCACACTTTCTCAAACAACTCCTCGGAGCTGATCACCTTCCCCCGGTTCTCACACAAAAGCCAGAGGATGTCAAACTCGATCGGCGTCAATGTCAGCGGGACTTCGTTGTAAACACACTCATGGGATGTCCGGTTCAGGAATAGGCCTCCAAAGTCGATGATCTCTCCTTCTTCCTTGCCGCCGTCATTATACTGGGTATAACGTCTGAGCTGGGCTTTGACCCGGGCTACCAGCTCCAGCGGATTAAACGGCTTGGGGATATAATCATCTGCCCCCAAAGTAAGGCCTGTGATCTTATCCATATACTCCGTCTTGGCTGTCAGCATAATTACCGGAAATTTATATTTCTCCCGGATCTGTTTTAAAATCTGAAATCCGTCGATATCCGGCAGCATGATGTCCAGGATGGCCAGATCAATCTTCATGCTGTGGATACAGTCGAGCGCATCCTGCCCCGTATAAAACTTGTATACATTATACTGGTCATTCTGCAGATACAGTTCAATGACGTCAGCAATCTCCTTTTCGTCATCTACCACTAAAATATTCATACTCATGTGAACCTCCTTATCCGCCCCCCGCGGGGAGAAATAATGATGTCCCCCATTTCATTCCTTTTATTACAGTCTATAAATCGCAGTTATTCACTGTACGCGGGAACGGAATCACGTCGCGGATGTTGCTCATTCCCGTCAGATACATAATGCAGCGTTCAAATCCCAGACCAAAGCCTGCATGTCTGGTCGAGCCATATTTGCGCAGATCCAGGTAAAATCCATACTCTTCTTCCTTCATTCCCAGCTCCCTCATCCGGGTCAGAAGCTTGTCGTAATCGTCTTCCCTCTGGCTGCCGCCGATAATCTCACCGATTCCAGGCACCAGACAGTCTACTGCAGCCACAGTCTTTCCGTCATCATTTTGTTTCATATAGAATGATTTTATTTCTTTCGGGTAATCTGTCACAAATACCGGTTTTTTGAACACTTCCTCTGTCAGATACCGTTCATGCTCTGTCTGCAAGTCTGCTCCCCAGGACACCTTATACTCAAACCTGTCATTTTCTTTTTCCAGGATTTCAATAGCTTCGGTGTAAGTGATCTTTGCAAACTCAGAAGACACTACATTGTTCAGCCGGTCCAGAAGACCTTTGTCCACAAAGGAATTAAAGAAATTCATTTCTTCCGGCGCATGCTCAAGCACATAGCTGATCACATATTTCAGCATGGACTCTGCCAGCATCATATCGTCCTCCAGATCCGCAAAGGCCATCTCCGGCTCGATCATCCAGAACTCTGCCGCATGTCTGGTCGTGTTAGAATTCTCTGCACGGAAGGTCGGCCCGAAGGTATAAACATTGCGGAAAGCCTGTGCATATGCTTCTGCATTCAGCTGACCGCTGACCGTCAGGCTGGTCTCTTTTCCGAAGAAGTCCTGGCTGTAATCCACCGCTCCTTCTTCTGTCTTCGGAACATTTTCCATGTCCAGTGTAGTAACCCGGAACATCTCGCCGGCCCCTTCACAGTCACTTCCGGTGATCAGCGGTGTGTGCACATACACAAACCCTCTGTCCTGGAAAAATTTGTGAAGCGCATAAGCGGTCAGAGACCGGATGCGGAACACCGCCTGGAAGGTATTGGTTCTGGGCCGCAGATGAGAGATCGTGCGGAGAAATTCAAAGCTGTGGCGCTTTTTCTGCAGCGGATAATCCGGAGATGATGCTCCCTCCACCTCCACACTGTCCGCCTGTATCTCAAATGGCTGTTTTGCCTGAGGCGTAGCCACCAGAGTTCCGGTCACGATAACCGCCGTTCCTACATTCAGCTTGGAAACCTCTGCAAAGTTGTCCATTTTATCGTGATAGACTACCTGCAGCGGTTCAAAAAATGTCCCGTCATTAACAACAATAAATCCAAAGGTTTTTGAATCCCGGATACTCCGGATCCATCCTCCTACCGTAACTTTCTGATCCAGGTAGGCTTCCCTGTTTTTATATAATTCTCTGATCTCTGTGAAATTCATGATTTGATCTGCTCCTTTACTTTCAAGATACTTTTCGCCCATTATAACATATTGTCCCCGATTTTTAAAGCTTGGCACGCACCATATATGAGCCCTCTTATCATTCTTTCTCCGGTTTTGTCTATTTCTCCACAATAATCTGTTAATTTTTATCAAAAGCACGCTTATTAGTCTTATTGACATTCTTTTTATTGTTTTATATAATTATTTTATAGTTTTTTTTAATTTTTCAGATAAGGAGGAGTGTTTATGGCAAAAACAGCAATCATCACTGGCGGTTCAAGAGGAATTGGACGGGCTCTATCTTTAAAATTAGGCGAGCTCGGATATAATGTCGTAATCAATTACCGCAGCGAATCTTCAAAGGCAAAATCCGACGAGGTCGCAAAGGAACTGGAAGACACTTATCATGTAGAAACTCTGGTCGTGCGGGCAGATGTAAGCAAATATGAACAATGTGAAGCCCTGGTAAAGGCCGCGGTAGAGCGTTTTGGCGACAGGATCGATGCCCTGGTGAATAACGCCGGCATTACAAACAACTGCAACTGGATCGACATCAAACCGGAGGCTTATGAGAGCGTGATCGCCACCAACCTTATGAGTTTCCTCCACATGACCCATCTGGTTCTGCCATATATGGTAAATCACAGCAGCAAAGACGAGCAATGTGTAATCTGCAACACTTCTTCTGTCGGCGGACTGACCGGCGTGATTAATCAGGCTGATTACTGTGCTGCAAAGTCCGGCGTCATTGGCCTGACACGCGCACTGGCACTTGAATATGCGGCAAAAGGAATCCGCGTAAATGCCATTGCCCCCGGAATGATCATGACCGACATGCTGCGCGGGGTAAATCAGGATGAACTGAACGCCCTGGCCGCCACGATTCCTGAAGGATATATCGGAGATGTCTCTGACATCGCCGGCGCTTTGGAATACATCTTTACTGCCCCGTACCTGACCGGACAGATCATCTCGCCAAATGGAGGCTTCGTACTGCAGTAGACGTCCTGCCCCGTATGGAAGAGCCATCCTTATGCCAGGAGGCTCTTCCATATTTACATTTTCCTTGATTTCCGGCTGCTGCCGTGCTATACTAACAGACGTTGCAAAGCCCATAAAAACCAAGGTCTATAGGGCTTGCCGGCGGTCACCGCCGTAAAATGTGCCGAGTGTTCGAGACCTTCCACTCGTAAAACAAAACTAAAGGAGAGAAAAAATGAAAAACAAAAACATTACTTTCATGACACAGGCAGCCATGATCGCTGCCATCTACGTGGTGCTCACTTATGTGTTCGCACCCTTCTCATTTGGTGAGGTTCAGATCCGCATTGCGGAAGCCCTCACGATCCTTCCGGCATTTACACCGGCTGCAATCCCAGGACTATTTGTAGGCTGTTTCATCGGCAATACGCTTGGCGGCGCCATTCTTCCCGATATCATCTGCGGAAGCCTGGCTACCCTGATCGGCGCCTGCTTCACCTACCGGCTGCGGGAAAAAACATTTTTCCTGATGCCTCTGCCGCCCGTCATTGCCAATATGCTGATCGTACCCTTTGTTCTGCGGTACGCTTACGGCGTGGCACTGCCAATTCCGTTCATGATGCTTACCGTAGGGATCGGCGAAGTCATTTCCTGCGGCGTGTTAGGCTTCGTACTGTACAGCGCATTGAAAAAATACAAAAACAGCATCTTCCCGACCGCCGGCTGTCAGGCATAACCCGTGTGGGGACAGGGGGAAACGCAAATGGGGACGTACACTTCGTGCAAAAGTGTACGTCCCCATTTGCGTTATCCGATATATGTGCTGCCGCTGCCTGCGGTCATCTGATCCATCTCTGTATAGCTGACGCTGCTGCGCTCCCCGCTGCTTACGTTTACATAGATCACGCTTGCATCTGTATATCCCACCAGGATTACCGCATTCTGTGCATCCAGCATTGCGATTACCGGCCGGTCCTGATTGATCACATACAAGAGTTCTTCCGTGGTGCAGCCTGTCAGATCCAGGCTTTCTCCCATGACTTCTTCCATGATGGTCACCGGCGCCTCGCCCTGCGACAGACGGCTCCGGATATTTTCGATCACATCGTCTTTTCCGCTGATCGTATACTGCAGATCCCGGTTTCCACGCTCCCAGATATACTGCTGGTCCTCGGACACGACCACGCCATTGATCTCATTGGCGGCCCGGATCGCTTCTCCGGCGCTTTCATAGCTGTCCTGCAGCTCGCCATAGCCGTACACGTCATACCGTTCGGTTTTTTCTCCGGATTCAAATGAGATCTCCTTTGGATTTTCAAACAAAATCTGTTTGGGCTTTAATACCTTAGGTTCCTTATCGGAAATGCCATCCTCATAGGTCAGACGCATCTGCGTCCCTTTCAGTTCCGTACTGTAGGATTCCAGGTAAATGTTGCTTTCTTCCCGCTCTGTATTGTTGGTAATATAATCCGGTGAGATATTGGTATATATTTCTCCATTTTTCGACACTCTGTTCAAAGTGATCATATTATCCTCAATGGATATTCCCAGCACATACGCGCCATCCGTCTGATAGGTCTCTTTTACAGTTCCCTTGCTGTCCTGAATTTCTACCTTGTACATCGGCACGACAGCCTCTCCGGAAACGGTCCTTCCGGTATCAGAGGTACTGGCCACTCCATATACCACATCGTCATTCATAAATCCCAGAGGGCGGATACATTCATTTTCGCCGCAGGTAACTTCCCATTCTTTGCCTGTCTCCAGGTTCAGCACCTTCACGGTCCTTGCCGTATCGATATCCCCGTCTACCTGATATCCCACCAGACGACCGTCTGCAGACACGGCATACTGGTCTTCTTCCAGCCCCTCTACTACAGCCTCATTCCAGTCTTTTTCCACATCGTACTCGTACAGAGTCCCTCCTACCATGGTATACAAAACATTTCGGTCCGCACTGTAATACATAACCTTTCCCAGTTCATTTTCTGCATGCGCATAGGACTGGTCGATAGCGACAAATACTTTTTCTTCCACAGAGTTCTGCTCAATGTCATAATAATATACCGCAGCCCCCACCTGTCCTTCATGCTCGCCCCGGTTCATGTAGCCATATACCGCAAACATGGTATTTCCCGCATCATCTATTTCCAGCAGCCATATCTTATGCTGGCGCACCAGATTCCTGGGATCTGTATTCTCCGCAGACATAAAACTGAAAACCAGAGATGCCTCATCTGTATTTTTGTTATAGTTCCACAACTCGTTTGCCGTCACAAAGGACACAACCGACCCGTCTCCGTTTACCAGATAGGGTGTATCCGAATCCGCAATCCCCAGAAGGACCCCATTTTCGCTAAGCACCTGCTTTGTGGGATCAAAGATCTGTTCCATCGTACGGTCATAGTCCAGCAGATAAGTGGAACCGCTGTCTGCCACATGCCGTACCCGGAAATATTCCTTCGTCTGATAAAGATCCGTCTCATTTTCCTCTCCGGCGCACCGTGCCAGGAACTGAATTTCCACGGAAATAGATACGCTGTTGATCTCCTTGATCATCCAGCGTTCTCCCTGCTCCACCTGCGGATTAAGATTTCCCCAGGTCACATGGTCATAATCCGAGTGTATCGTCACATGCTGGTAGGTGGAGTTATCACTTTCCTCCCCCGGCTCCAGCGCTGATTCGATTCCTGCCGAGCTGTCCTTTGACAGTGCCCCTTCGTGAAATGTCTGGATATAGTTAAGGTTTTCCAGAATATCTTTTCCGGAGGCATCCGTCACTCTCGTATAATAGTATATATCCTCCTCACTTTCCGTAGTAAGGACGATCTCCAGCACACCTTCCCGGTCAGTCAGCCTGGATGGATCGATTTCCAGCGATACATTCTCCGCCGGATCACTCTCCTCTCCGTTTAGAAGTTCCTCCGTACCGTCCAGAGAGTAAACACACCATTTAAGCCCGGTGACTTTATTCTCATAGGCCTCGATCGCAAGATCTATTTTCCCGTTTTCAATAGGAGTGATGGTATCTCTCATAGACGGGATATCCATGCTTCCGGAATATCCGGATAATGTATTTAAGCTATAGCCCTGATAAGAAAAGGATACCTGCGGATATGTGGCTCCTCCCATATCTGCCGTCATATTATCGTTTCCGCGGTTGGTAATATATGCAAATATGATCACCGCAAGCAGAAAAACACCCGTCAGTATCCCTGCATGCTTCAGTCTTTGTTTCCACTTCATTTATACTTCCCCTTTATGATCCAGAAGACGTTTCAGCGTCGGCGACACATGCAGAAATTCTTCACATTTTTTTATGGACTCCTGATTCTCCCCGCATTTTCCGTTCTGCACCGCCCGGATCAGTATATTCTTTGGCGTGTGTTCCATGTCAATAAATTCCAGGATCTGGACATCATAGCCCTCCCGCTCCAGATACTCCGCCCGCAGCGCATCTGTTACAAGAGCCGCCATCCGTTCCCTGATCAGCCCGTATTTCAGCACCGGAGCAAGCACATCGCTTTGAATCTGCCTGTTCAACTCATGCTGACAGCAGGGCACAGACAGAATGACTTTCGCATTCCATCCCACAGCTTTTGCAAGAGCGAAATCCGTAGCCGTGTCACAGGCATGGAGCGTTACCACCATATCAACCCGATCCACGCCGGTATAATCCGCAATGTCGCCCACCAGAAATTTCAGCTTCTGGTAACCGTATTTCTCTGCCAGCTCATTGCAGTGGATAATAACCTCCCGCTTCAGGTCCAGCCCGATGATCCGGATGTCATAGCCTTTCAGCTCATGCAGATAATAGTACATGGCAAAGGTAAGATAGGACTTGCCGCACCCGAAATCCAGGATCGTCAGCTCTCTTCCCCTCTCCAGCCTGGGAAGGATATCCTCGATAAATTCCAGGAACCGGTTGATCTGGCGAAATTTATCATATCTGGCGTGCACGATCTTCCCTTCCTTTGTCATCACGCCCAGATCCACCAGAAACGGCACCACAGTTCCTTCCTCTAAGATGTAATGTTTCTTCCGGTCATGAGAAAGCTCTGCCGGTCTGATTTTGCCGGTTTGTGCTTTCTTTTTGACCGTCACCTTTCCCTTCTTGCTTACAAGTACCGTATAAAGATTTTTCTGCGTTTCCAGCTGCATCTGCTTCATATTCTCCATCTGCCGGGCCAGCGCCTCGCAGGCCTGCGGCGCCGTCAGGTTCTCATGAAAAGCCTGCCGGTTCCGGAACGTCTCAACCTGAAAGAAAAGCGTCCCCTTCTTCAGAAGCGGGCGCACCTTGACCTTCTCTGTGCCATCCTTAATCCGCGGATTGCTGAGTACCGCTGATAAAAACTCTGTATTTAGATTTTCCTGTAATAAAACTCTTAATTCATCCATATCAATCCTTATTGTAATGTTTTTTCCAGATAATCGCAATAGGGACAGGGCATTTTGCAAAAAGGGACAGGGGGAAATGCAGTTGGGGACACCCACTTTTGCAGATGGGGACGTACACTTAGCGCATAAGTGTACGTCCCCATCTTAAAATGTTATCGTCACACGGAACAGATCTCCGTCCAGATACAGCTCGAATTTTCCTCCCTGCATCTCTGTCAGAGTTTTTGCAATGGACAATCCCAGCCCGCTTCCCTCCGTGCTTCTGGAGATGTCTCCTCTGATGAAGCGCTCGGTAAGTTCATCGGCTGAAATGTTCAGCGGCTGCTGCGATATATTTTTCAGACTGAACACCGCCTTACCGTCTACGACTTTCAGATCAGCATAGACCCGGGTGCCTTCCATGGCATATTTTGCCGCATTATTATAAATATTTTCAAGCACACGCCACATCCGTCTTCCGTCTACCCGGATGATGACTTCTTCCTCCGGCAGCGTCAGTACTTCCGTCAGATTCCTGGCCTTAAATTTTTCCTCAAATTCCCCGCTGGTCTGCTGGATCATCTCCACAAAATTAATGTTCATGAATTCCAGTGTAATATTTCCGGAGCTTACCTTAGACGCCTCCACCACATCTTCTGTCAGAGTCTTCAGCCGCTGGGACTTTGCCTCCAGTATCTCAATATACCGCTGTATCTTAGGATCCTGGAAGTTTTCCTGCTTCAGAAGCTCTACATAATTGATGATGGAAGTCAGTGGTGTCTTGATATCATGGGATACATTGGTGATCAGATCGGTTTTCAGCCGTTCGCTCTTAATGCTCTTTTCCAGCGCCCGGTCCAGTCCCTCTCCGATCGAATTGATGTTTTCCGCAATATCCTTCTGTTCTTCCGAAAGCCCTGCGATATCGATCTTATAGTCCACCTGCCCGCCGGCAATCTGCTCAATCCCTTTCTGGATCTTATGCTTCCCGATAGCATCCCGGATCAGATATATGAATACCAATATTTCCGCCAGCACCATCAGTCCGAAGAAAAAGATATTTCCATAGCTGAAGAACGCCATCCAGTGGAAGAGTACTATGACAGCAAATATCAGAATCCGTTTCCACACAATGTGCATGTTCCGGAATATTGTCTTCAGGAAATGCCCCAGACTGCGGATCAGACTGTTCTTCCACAAAATTTTCGCCTTGATCCTGCGTACCAGACTTAAGTACCCGGTCAGGAACAGTGCACATGTATAGAGTGCCAACAGACCGATCATGATCATATTTCCTGTCGAAATATACGGTCCGATCTGGCTTCCTCCTGTCTGTATCATATTCCCGTATTCATCGTAGGATACCACAGATGAAACCGATATATTTGTCCCCACTAAAATGACCGGAACAAACCATGCCAGGAATATCAAGCATGCGGATATCTCTGTTTTCCAATGATCAAATGCCATCAGATGCAGCTCCTCATCCCTTCTGTTGTACCCCGCTCCTGCCGTCAGGATCACCAAGCCCAGAACAAACAGGAGAAGTGCAGCGCCGCCAGCGGCAAACACCCACACAGCTCTTCCCCCGTACTCCTCATACAGCTGGCTTTCCGTATAGAAAGAATCCTGCACCGGGTAAGACGTATCCACACTCAAAGCAAATACATAGGCATCGTCATTTCCCTGCACCTGCAGCGTACTGCGCCATTCTTCAGCGTTTACATTCTTCATATTCGTCTCAAAATCCGCAAGCCGCGGATAGATGATAGCATACTTCCCGCTTTCCCGGATTTTATTAAGAGTCGTCTCCAGATCCTCTCCCATCTGGTACTCTTCTCTGTTAGATATAATCTGCTTCGCAGTCTGATCTACGTATAAGTAAGTAAAATTAGTATCTCCTTCCTGATAGGATTCCAGAATACTCCGATACTGATCCACTTCCCAGTATATAGACAGCACCGCCGATTCTACCGTATCAAAGGCATCGCTCAAATGTCCATTCCAGGCTTCATCTTCATTAGCCACCTCCAGGATGCTTTTCCCTTCAACTGTCTTATACTCTTCCTTGCACCAGTATCCGTCATAGTTCCAGCAGTCCACATACAAAATCCTGTTATCTTTATCCTGCACGCCCTTAAAGGTATCTGTCCCTTCCGTTGAAAATGTACGTTCCTTGAGAGATAAAAGAATGTCCTCCTGCGTCATGCCACTTTCATCTGATGCCATTACAAAAGAAAGATCTCCGTTTTGAATCAGCTCTTGAAATTCGGAATAGTAATAATAATGATAAGTCCCGTCTGCCCGCCGGCAGACAACAATATTGTCCTCATAAGAGTCCTGCTCTTCCGATCCGCTGCCAGCAGTCTTGCCCCAGGAGACCAAATCTCCCAGCCGGTAGGAAAGACTTCCCGGATTTTCTGCATCTGTGCTCTCTCCCTGATTATAGTTTCCTACATTTATAATCTTTTCCGGATCATATGCTCCGTCTGTCTCAAACACTTCCCTGCGGCCAAGTGCGCTGCTGATCCCTTGCCCTGTATGCAGGACCTGATCTGCAAAAGTCTTTGTGTCTTCATATTTCTCTGCATGAGTCCCGCTAAACATCTCGCTTCGCAGGACTGGATAAGACATTAAACACATAAAACAGCATACCATGATCAGCAAAAATGCATGTTCCGCTATAATAAGGATCCCTTTCGCAATTGTTGTCTGATACCACTTCTGTTTCATAGCGTCCCCTTTCTACAACTTTTCCACTTTATATCCGACTCCCCATACAACCTTCAGATATCTGGGCTCCTTCGGATTGATCTCTATCTTTTCCCGGATGTGCCGGATATGCACAGCCACGGTATTATCTACCCCTATTGCATCTTCATTCCAGATTTTCTCATAAATCTGATCAATAGAAAAAACTTTTCCCTGATTCTTCACCAGAAACAGTAAAATATTGTATTCAATAGGAGTCAGCTTTACCGGCTCCCCGTCGACAGTTACCTCTTTTAAATCGTCATTGATAGACAGACCTCCCGTCGAATATACCGCCTTGCCCTCGTCCATCCTCGTACTGCCAAGCTGCGTATATCTACGCATCTGGGACTTTACTCTTGCCACTAATTCCAAAGGATTAAACGGCTTTGTCACATAATCATCTGCTCCTACATTCAATCCTAATATCTTATCAGCATCTTCTGATTTTGCCGATAAAATGATAATGGGAATATTATTCTCTTCCCGGATCTTAAGTGTCGCCCGGATTCCATCCAGCCGAGGCATCATTACATCAATGATCAAAAGATCTATTTCCTCTTCTTTTAAAATCTTTAAAGCCTCTTCGCCGTCATAGGCTTTTCTGACCGTGTAGCCTTCCTGTGTCAGATATATATCAATTGCCTCCACGATCTCTTTATCATCATCACATACTAACATTTTCGACATCTCAACCACCTCCTTGTTTACTATACAAGAATAACAGGGAATTTTTAAGAGCCACACAGGAAAATTATTAAGAAATTCTGAAAATATCCCCTTCTCATTTATGTCGCAGAATGTCGTATTCTATCGAACAATTTCCTATTCTGTCTGAATATCTTTTTCCTATATTATTTTTGGATATAATGAACAAAATGGCATGCTATCACTTTGGAATGAACAGAGAAATTACATATTTTTGAGGAGAAGCGACATGAATGAAAAAGAAATCGAACACCTTTTGCGTTCTCTGGGAATAGGCGCCACCTATCGGGGTTACCGTTATCTAAACTACGGAATCAGACTATGCCTGATCGACGAAGATTATCTTTTATCTGTCAGCAAACTTCTATATCCGCAGATTGCAAAATACTTTCATACTACCAGCTGCAGTGTGGAGCGTGACATACGCACTGCTGTCAAGGTGTGCTGGGAACGTGGAAATATAAGCCTTCTGCAGGAGATTGCTCTGCGTCCTATCCGTATTCGCCCCACTTCCAGTGAATTTCTGGATATATTAACGGCCCATTTAAAGAAATAGTCTGAAAACAAAGCTTTTGTCCCCTCCTTCTCTGTTTCTTAAGGGCGACTTAAGAAATTTTCTTTTTCTTTTATAGTTTTAACATACTTTAGACATATTTATCACTTATACTAAAACACAGATAGTTAAAGAAACTATCTCCCCCTCATTAAAGTACAATACCGCAGATGAATTTTTCAGCGGCATATACTTTACTCTCATTCCTTTAGATAGCTATAACAACAACGAAACCCGTTAGCCGTGATGGTTAACGGGTTTTCGCTGTATTCTACAGCCTATAAGCGCAACAGGATCCTTGTTTGAAACCCTTTAGGCCGTTAATCCCGGCAGCCAATATCATCCGAAAATTTGCACAATAAAAGGACGCCGTCTGCGTCCTTTTATTTATCCAAACTTTCTATCTAAATTCTGCTGGTTTTCAAATCCTCTCTTCCATCCACTTCCAGATATCTTCATACACCTGCTGCCGGTCCTGCTCATTCAGGATCTCATGCCGGTCTCCCTCATAGAGCTTAAGAGTCACGTCTTTGATCCCGGCTTCCCTGTACTGCCCGTAGATCTTCTCCACAGTCTTCCCAAAATCACCTACCGGATCTTCCTTCCCTGATGCAAGAAGGATGGGCAAAGTCCGGGGGATTCTGATTGCTCCCTTTTTTCCGGTGATCTTTTTCATTCCTTCAAACATCTGGTAATAGCCATTGACCGTAAAAGTAAAGCTGCAAAGAGGATCCGCCTCATATACCGCACGGATCTGCGTGTCTGAGGTCACCCACTCTTTTTTGCTCTCACTGGGCTCAAACTTTTTATTATAGCTGCCAAGCCCCATCCGGTCGATCATACGGCTCCTATAATGCCAGCCCTTCACCAGCGCAAAAGCCCTGCACAGCAGCTGTCCGGCAGACAGCAGCAGATAGCTCTTGTCACCGGTTCCCATGATAACGGCTCCTGAAAGCCCTCTTCCATGTGAAAGAATATACTGGCGCAGAAGAAACGAACCCATACTGTGCCCCAGCATAAAATAAGGAACGCCCGGATACCGTTGTTCCGTGCGCTCCCGAAGCTTCTGAATGTCACCTGTCACGCACCGGTTGCCATCCGGCTCATGGAAAAATCCATAATTTTCTTCAGAAAGAACCGATTTTCCATGACCCAGATGATCATTCCCCGTTACATACCATCCCTTTTCCGAAAGCCATGCGGCAAATCCGTCATATCTGTCGATATATTCCACCATCCCGTGACAGATCTGCAGCACTGCCTTCACTTCCTGCTCCGGCACCCATTCTACTGCATGGATGCTGGTCTCCCCGTCCGAAGAGGGGTAATAAAATTCCTGTTTCATCTACCGTTCTTCCATCCTTACATAATCCCGGTACGGTGCCAGCGGCTTGTATGCCGGACGGATAATCTTATCTACATTGATCAGCTCTTCCAGTCTGTGGGCGCTCCATCCTACGATACGGGCAGCCGCAAAGATTGGTGTGTACAGAGCTGACGGAATTCCCAGCATACTGTAAACCAGGCCGCTGTAGAAGTCTACGTTGGCATTTACACCTTTATAGATCTTTCTCTTTTCAGCAATGACCTCCGGCGCCATATGCTCTACCATCTCATAAAGGGCGTATTCCTTTTCATAGCCTTTTTCTTTCGCCAGCTTCTGAACAAATTCCTTGAAGATATCTGCCCTTGGGTCAGATACAGAATAGATCGCATGTCCCATTCCATAGATCAGGCCCTTCTTGTCAAATGCCTGTTTCTCCAGCAGCTGTACCAGGTAATTGCGTACTTCATCTCTGTCTTCCCAGTCATGTACCTTTTCTTTCATATCCTCGAACATCTGGGTTACTTTGATATTCGCACCGCCGTGCTTCGGTCCCTTTAAGGACGCCATCGCCGCGGCGATCGTGGAATATGTATCGGTACCGGAGGATGTTACCACGTGTGTCGTGAACGTGGAGTTATTTCCTCCGCCGTGATCCATATGAAGCACCAGAGCCATATCCAGGATCCTGGCCTCCAGCTTCGTATATTGACGGTCTTCTCTTAACATCATCAGGATATTTTCCGCCGTGGACAGCTCCGGTGACGGCGCATAGATAAACAAGTCATCGCCCAGACGGTAGTTATATGCATGATACCCGTAAACCATCAGCATCGGGAACTGGCTGATCAGGTTCAGGCACTGGCGCAGCACGTTGGGGATCGATGTGTCATCCGCCTTGGCATCATAAGAATACAGGCTTAAGATCGACCTGGACAGGCTGTTCATCATATCCCGGCTTGGCGCCTTCATGATCACGTCTCTGACAAAGGTAGGCGGCAGCGTCCGGCGTTCTACCAGAGTCTTGTGGAAAGTAGCAAGCTCCTCTTCATTTGGAAGCTCTCCGAAAAGCAGAAGGTAGGAGATCTCCTCAAATCCGTAATGGTCTTCCTGAAGGAACCCTTTGACCAGGTCTTTGATATTATAGCCACGGTAATACAGATTTCCTGCACAAGGCACTTCTTTCCCATCCACAACTTTAGTGGCACATACGTCGGAAATATTGGTCAGTCCTGCGAGCACACCTTTTCCGTTCAGGTCACGCAGTCCCCGCTTCACCTCGTACTTCGTATACAGCTCTTTATTTATGGCATTTTTTTCTTCACATACCTTAGCAAAGTGCTCGATCTCTGGTGTCACCTCAAATAATGAATACTCTTTTAATGAAAAATCTTTGTTCGCCATTTGCTTCACCCTTTCCTTTTTTCTTTATATCTTAAGGGCCTGATCCCTCCTGGATCTGTTCCCATAGATAGTCTGCAAGCTTTGCAAATTCCTCCAGCTTAAGCGCCTCTCCCCGTACGCCCGCACCTTTCCCGAGACGCTCGATACCTTCTGTGATCTTATCTTTTGGGAGGGAAAACTGGCCGGAATTATTGAGACCATTTGCCAGCGTTTTTCTTCTCTGATTGAAAGAAGCTCTGATGATATGAAACAAGAACTTTTCGTTTTTCACACTCACCGGCGGATGCTCATGCTTTCTCAGCTGAATAACAGCAGAGCCCACTTTGGGCCGGGGCATGAAACAGTTGGGCGGAACATTTGCTACAATATAGGGGCTTGCATAATACTGAACCGCCAGCGATAACGCACCGTAGTCTTTGCTCCCTGGTCCGCTCTGCATCCGGTCTGCTACTTCTTTTTGCACCATCACTGTGATACTCTCCATCGGAACATGCTCCTCGAACAGTCCCATGATAATCGGTGTCGTAATATAATAGGGAAGATTCGCCACGATCTTAATAGGCCTTCCCCCATTCTCACGCTCTGCCAGAGCACGAATATCCAGTTTTAAAACGTCTTCATTTATAACCTGAACATTCTCATATTCTCCCAGTGTATCTGCCAGTATCGGAATCAGATTCTTATCTATCTCTACCGCAATTACTTTTCCCGCAGCTTCCGCAAGATACTGCGTCATCGTACCGATCCCCGGACCAATCTCCAGCACGAGATCATCTTTTGTAATATTGGCTGCTTTTATAATCTTGTCTAATACATGGGTATCAATCAGGAAATTCTGACCGAACTTTTTTTGAAATGAGAAGTTGTATTTTTGCAGGATTTCTATCGTATTCTTTGGATTTCCCAGTGTTGGACCGCTCATCATTACACTCCAGTATAAAAAGTATATTAGTAATTATACAATATTTTAGAGCTTTATGATATAGCAAAAAGTAAAAATAATAATTAAGAATAAATGAATTTTTTGAAAACAATTTAGAATTTCTGTGATTTCATGATGGTTTCTGATCAGATTCCGGTGTTCAGACATCCTTTTCCTCTTCGCTCTCCAGCTTCAGGATATCTTCAACTCCACATTCCAGGCAGTCACAAATCTTGGCAAGTGTATGCAGATCAACTCTTACCACTTTATTTTTGCAGTAATTATTCAGCTGTGTCCTCTGGAGTCTGCAGGTATAGCACAGTTGTGTCTTACTGACTCCCTTTTCGGCTAAAACGCGCTCCAGGTCAATCCTTATCTTGCTCATAATCATCCCACCATACCGTTTCTTCTGTTAAGTATACCCATATTTTTGTTGAAAAAATAGATATATTAACATACACTGTAATTAGATACACTGTATTCTTTAACGCAGATATCAGAAAGGTTTTATATGAAGCGAAATAAAAAACGGTACCTGACCGGAGTTCTCCTTCTGATCCTGGCTACATTTATATATAGAGAAGCACAGCCATATGAAGTCGTTTCTTCCTCTGTCTTTTCCTCCTCTGATCTGACAGAAACCCGGCTGTATGTGATCATGAATACGCTGCTTCCGGCAGAGGAAGCAACATTTGCGAAGAACGTAATCTCGGATTACCAAAAAATAAATGGCCCCCGTGGAAAAGCCAGCTATGAGTTACGGCTCTACCGCACGGAGGTCCATTATAAACTTCATATTGAATATACTGTTATTGTCTGTGATGCAGACGGACAGGTATTATAGCCATCCTCTTCCCTGCCTACATCACACCAGGCCATACAGATCTTTGGCATTTCGTTCAGTCTGCGATACAACCTCCTCGAAGCTGACCTGCTTAAGCGCAGCGATCTCTTCCGCTACATAAGGAAGATAAAGAGAAGAATTCCGTTTTCCCCGGTAAGGCACCGGAGCCAGATACGGGCAGTCTGTCTCAAGCACGATAGAGGTCAGCGGTATTTCCCTTACTGTCTCTTTTAGCTTTCTTGCATTTTTAAACGTGACGACACCGCCGACTCCGATATAGTATCCCATCTTTACATATTCTTTTGCCATTTCAGCAGAGTAGGAGTAACAGTGGATGACTCCCTTCAGTCCTTTTCCGTACTCCTTCATCACTTCCATTGTATCCGCGGCCGCCTCCCGGCTGTGGATCAGTACCGGCAGCCCCAGATTTCTTGCGAGCTCCAGCTGACGGACGAACCAGCGTCGCTGCTCTTCCCGGGCTTCTTTATCCCAGTAATAGTCAAGCCCGATCTCTCCTATGGCCACCACCTTTGGATCTTCGCAGAGTTTCCGCATTTCTTCCAGCCGTTCTTCATTCAGCGCTCCTACCTCATCCGGATGGACGCCCACCGCCGCATACATAAACGGGTACGCCTGAACCATATCCACCACCCGCCGGCAGGAATCGTAAGATGCGCTGACATTCACGATCGTGCCGATGCCGCCTGCTGCCATGGAGCGTAAGATCTCGTCCCTGTCCTGGTCGAATTGCTCGTCATCATAATGCGCGTGTGTTTCGAAAATCATAATAACTCTGCTCTCTGCTGCTCTGGGGTTTTCATGGACAGCAGTGCAGGCGCGATATCAAATACGGTTTTTGCGCCATTTTCTCCTGCCTTGGAAAGCCGATACGCCGCTCTTGCGTAACATACCAGAACACTTGCCGTAAATTCCGGGTTGGAATCAAGCTTTAAGGAATACTCGATGATATGCTTGCTTCCTTCTGTTCCTGTCTCACCGCTTCTGATCACAAATCCCCCGTGCGGCATACTGCTGTGCTGCTCTTTTAATTCTTCCTCTGTAATAAAGGTTACGGTAGTATCATATTCGTCAAAGTAATTCGGCATGGTCTTGATCGCCTCTTCGATGGCTTTAAGATCCGCCCCCTCTTCCGGTACTACATAGCACTCCCGCAGATGCTTCTCGCGAGTCGTAAGCTCCGGCTCACTTCCGCTTCTGACACGGTCTACTGCTGCCTCGATCGGAACAGTATACTGGATCGCGTTTTTCACTCCCTCGATCCGGCGGATCGCATCAGAGTGTCCCTGGCTGACGCCTTTTCCCCAGAAGGTATAGGTGCTTCCCTGTACCAGGATGGATTCTGCATACAGACGGTTCAAAGAGAACATTCCCGGATCCCAGCCTACGGAAATGATTCCCACATTTCCACCAGCCTTTGCCGCTTTATCCACATTTTCAAAATACTCCGGAATTCTTGCGTGGGTATCAAAGCTGTCGATGGTATTGAAATCTGCAGCGATCTGCGGTCCCATCACCGGAAGATCTGTAGCGGATCCGCCGCAGAGTACCATAACATCAATCTCACCCTTCATAGATTTCATATCTTCCATTGTCTTTACAACAGCTGTCTCTGTCGCAATCTTCACAGAAGCCGGATCTCTCCTGGTAAATACTGCTGCAAGCTCCATATCCTCATTACGTGCAATGGCTTTTTCCACACCTTTTCCAATATTTCCATATCCTACAATACCAATTCTGATTTTATCCACAATGTTTTCCTCCTTTTATCCACATTGGTCTTTTGTTATCCACATTATCTTCCATTGGGGACGGGGGATTTTCAAAAATCCCCCGTCCCCAATGGATTAGCAGATTTCCGCACCTGCGGGCATATCCTTTTCCGGGGTCATGAGCGCCAGATTGCCGTCGGCATCTTCCGCACACAGCAGCATGCCTTCAGACAGCACTCCTGCCAGCTTCGCCGGCTTTAAGTTTACCAGCACCATAACTTTCTTTCCAACCATCTCTTCGGCTGTATAATGTGCCTTGATACCGGACACGATCTGCTTCACCTGGCTTCCGATCTTAACCTGGGAGCAGAGAAGCTTTCTGGACTTCTTCACTTCCTCGCAGGCGATGATCTCGCCTACCTGGAACTGCATTTTGCCAAAATCCTCGAAGGTAATCTCCGGCTTCGCTTCGATATCAATTACCTCGGCGGCATCTCCGGCCTCCTCGCCTGCCTCATCCCCGGCTGCTTCTTCTACCGGCGGATGCAGCTCTTCTACCTTCTTCATGACTTCATCAATATCCAGTCTTGCAAAAAGGATCTCCGGCTTCTCACATACCTTGCCGTCACCCAGCTGTGCTTCGATCTTATCGGCAGTCTCCGGCATGAATGGCCGCAGTTCCTCCGCACCGACTTTGATGGTTTCGATCAGGTTTGCAAGCACTGTCTCCAGACGGTCTTTTTTCGCCTCGTCTTTTGCCAGCACCCATGGTGTGGTTTCGTCAATATATTTATTGCAGCGCTTAAACAGATTGAAAATCTCTGTAATCGCATCTGCCACACGGAGGTTGTCCATCTTTGCATCTACCTTTGCGGAAAGCTCTCCTGCCATTCTTGCCAGGTCATCGTCAAATACCTTTTCCGCCTCATCGGCCACGCCTTTGTTCGTCACCGTACCGCCAAAATATTTATTGGTCATTGAGATCGTCCGGTTCACCAGGTTGCCCAGGGTATTGGCCAGATCCGCATTCATTCTCTCTACCATCAGCTCCCAGGTGATCACACCGTCATTATCAAACGGCATCTCATGCAGTACGAAATAACGCACGGCATCCACGCCGAAGAAATCCACAAGCTCATCTGCATACAGCACATTTCCCTTGGACTTGCTCATCTTGCCGTCGCCCTGCAGCAGCCACGGATGCCCGAATACCTGCTTTGGCAGCGGCAGATCCAGCGCCATCAGGAAGATCGGCCAGTAAATCGTATGGAAACGGATGATATCCTTACCGATCAGGTGCAGGTCTGCCGGCCAGTTTTTCTTGAACATCTCGGAGCTTTCCCCATCGCACTCATAGCCAATTCCGGTGATATAGTTCGTCAGCGCATCCAGCCATACATACACCACATGCTTCGGATCAAAATCCACCGGAATTCCCCACTTAAATGAGGTTCTGGATACACACAGATCCTGAAGTCCCGGAAGCAGGAAGTTGTTCATCATCTCATTTTTCCGTGATACCGGCTGGATAAACTCCGGATGCTTATTGATATGATCGATCAGCCGGTCCGCATATTTGCTCATACGGAAGAAATACGCCTCTTCCTTCGCCGGCTTTACCTCGCGCCCGCAGTCCGGACATTTGCCGTCCACCAGCTGGGACTCGGTCCAGAAGGATTCACAGGGCGTACAGTAGAGTCCCTCATAGGATCCTTTGTAAATATCTCCCTGATCGTACAGCTTCTTAAAAATCTTCTGTACCTGCTTTTCATGATCCTCATCCGTAGTCCGGATAAATTTATCATAGGATGTATTCATCAGATCCCAGATATTTTTGATCTCCCCGGCCACCTGGTCTACAAATTCCTTTGGCGTTACTCCGGCTTCCGCAGCCTTCAGCTCGATCTTCTGCCCGTGCTCGTCAGTTCCGGTCTGGAAGAATACATCGAACCCCCGGCTCCTTTTGTACCTGGCGATCGCATCTGCCAGCACCGCCTCATAAGTATTTCCGATGTGCGGCTTTCCAGATGTGTAGGCAATCGCTGTCGTAATGTAATACTTCTGCTTTTCCATTGATACACTCTCCTTCAATTGTTCCATAAAATAAAAAAACCCTGGCCTCTCTATCGGAATAGAAAAGTCAGAGAAGACGGGAAATCCCCGTGTTACCACTTCTGTTCACCTCCGCCTCACGGCGAAAGGCCTTCGCAGGTGCCTTTTGCAGCACCCTCCGCTTTAAAGGGCGGATCCCTTTGCAGGCTTACAATCCCGGATAAGACGTCCATGTCCGTAACCGCTCATTGCTCACCCGCACCGCTCAAAAGCCATCTTCCGTCAGCTTCTGACCTGCTCCTTCTCAGCTTACCGGAGCATCTCTGTAAAGTCTCTACAGACGTACTCTCTTTTTCAACGCGTTTCCATGATTTGTTTAAAATCCTAGCATATCCGAAGACCGGCTGTCAAGCATTTCCCCGTAAAATTCCAGTACGTCCTGTCTGCCGCACCCTTAGATTCCCCGGAAGATCTCCCGCGTAAACCTGCCCTGCCGGATGGCTTCTGCCAGCTCCTGTCCGTCCTCTGGCAGCTTTTCAAATCCTACGCAGCAGCTGGCCAGATCCTGCACTTGATGGAAATCCGAGCCTGCAGTACCGGGAAGCCCTGCCTGTTCTCCCAGCGCCCGGGCCAGATCATTGTGGGAATCATGGCGTGGATTGCCGTTAAAAATCTCGATGCCGTGAAGGCATTCCGGATCCGCCGGAAAACATACGGATCTGAAAGGGTGAGCCTGTATAATGGTCAGCCCTTCTTTTTCGGCAATCTGATACAAATCAGGAAGCTCTTTTTCATAAATCCAGGGATATTTCTGAAAAAATTCTTCCGTCATGCCATATACCAGAAAATCATTTTCATCATGAGGAAAGCGGATCTCCATTCCTAAATATACCTGGAATCCGCTCCCGGCACTTTCTGCCGTCTCCTTTGCCAGCCGCCATCCTTCCAGGAAACGGCTGCAGATATCCTCCCACGGCCCTTCTTTCCCGCAGGCATATTCGCTGAAATGATCGGTGACCGCAAGACCCGCATAGCCTTGCTCTATATACATCCGCACGCCGTCTTTTGCGGGCACCTTCCCGCACCGGCTGGACTCGTCTGTATGAAAATGCAGCTCTACTTTTTTCATTTCCATGATCCCTCGCATAATTTAAAGAAAATTTTATCTGTTTTTTTCATTTTTATGGTACTATAATATCACGCAAAAAGGCTTTGTAAAGAAGGTATTTGTTATGAATGATTTTTTTTCATCAAAGGCTCCCTCTGAATTTACCAAAACAGAACGCCGGATTATGAACTATATTCTGGAAAACCCGGCAGACTTTATCCATATGTCTATCGGCGAAGCCGCAAGGCGGGTAGGTACTTCTGAACCCACCATTTCCCGTTTTGCCAGACACTGCGGATATTCCGATTTTAAAGAGTTGAAAACTGCTCTCCTTGAAAGACAGGAGGAAATCCATTCTCCGGCCCGGAAGCTGGCTTCCTCCATGGAACGTCCCGACACCTCTTCGCTGGAAGGGATGCTGCGGTATCAGCAGTTCTGCATCGAAAAAACTCTTTCATTTTTGAATACAAAAGACGTAGAAGACGCCATAAGTGCTATCATAAAAGCAAGACGGATCTACATCCACGCCAAAGGAGCCGCTCTTTCCATGGCCCAGCTCCTGAAATTCCGGCTGACCAGGTTCGGCCTTTCACTTACCATCCTGCCGCCAGGAAGCTCAGAGCTTTTTGAAGAAATGAACTTTATCACCCCGGAAGACCTGCTTATTCTCTTTGGATTCCAAAACCTTCCAAGAGAAGCCAGAGTTCTTCTGGATTACCGGGAAAAAACCGGCTGTCCTGCTATTCTCTTCACCAGCCGGATCTGTGACTTTGCCTCCGGGGACGGGATCATTCCTCTTTATATTTACCGGGGAGAGCCCACAGAATATCATTCCATGGCCGCTCCGTCCGCACTGCTGGATGCTCTGGTCCTCCTGACCGGCCAGCGTCTGGGCAGCCGTTCCAAAGAAACCTTAGATGAAATCTTCCGGCTGAAAGAACACTATAAAGCCGACATCCCCCGGTAGATTTCCTGCCATTCCTTCTTATATTAGAGATATTTGCCTTGTCTACGCGCCCTTGAGCAGGACCTCTAAGTAGTCCCCGCCCAGAGCGTGTATTGCCTTTAGGGAACGTTTCAGAGTTCCGGCCGTTTCCACCTGGAATTCCAGGGTATCCGAAGTTTCAATCCGGTAATGCCCTGCCTGGATCTGAGACGACAGCCCCTCCACCGTACGCACAGTCTGATCGAACACATTATATACACAGCCGTATTGAAAGGCCTGATGCGTATCGCTTCCGGCGGTCAGCGGTTTCTGAAGCACCTTCGAAAGTTCCTTCATCCGCAAGGACATTCCTTCATAGTCCGCCGCCAGATCCTTTCCGTTCAGATCCAGAAAATCAAACTGTTTCAATTCACTCTCCGTAAGCTCCGGGATATGTCCGCCCTCACGGTACGGGTGCGCGGCTCCAAACAGCACAGGGTATTCCTTCACTATTTCCGCCCATTTCGCGAAGGGAAGGAATTTCCCTTTCTCTTTGTACGGCGAAAGTCTCCTGTTCATCTCCAGGATTACATGCATGTTTCCGATCACCAGAGTATGCCCTCCTTCCGCAATATCCACTTCCATCCCCGGAAAGATCCGAAGCCCCTCCCGTGTAAGGAACGTATCCCTCTCCTCCTCATAATTCTCTGAAATATACTGATAAACTTCTGCAAAACCCAGCGTATTGAAATGTTCTGTCAGACATAAAGCATCCAATCCCGCCTCATTTGCCTCTCTGAACAGCCAGTCTGTATATTCCGGGGAAAAAGGCAGCTTCTTTGCCAGTTTCCCATGTGTATGCATGTCTAATTTCACGTTTTTCTTCTCCTCTCTGCAAATCCTGCTTTTCATCAGATCCAGATAACTTCTCCTGCGCTTTTACGCAATCGCTGCTGATGCAGCCACACTGCATGCAGCCCAGATCACTGAGATTACTATGAAGATCCCGTCATTCCTTGTCACCTTTAACATGGCAAGTCTCATCTTCTTTACCTCCGGATTCTTCAGTGCATACCGGTAGCCTTTCAGCTCCAGCGCCTCCACCGTTGTCCGCGAGCGCTTTGCCGTATTCAGCATCAACGGATAAAAAGCCTGTATGATCAGCTTTACCTGATAACCAAGATATCTGATCTTACCTATAAGTCCCTGCTTTTTCGGCGGATTTCCCCGAAGACGGTAGGATAACAGAATATTTTGAAATTCCTCCATCAGGACCGGAAGGATCCGGTAAGCAAAGGAAATGCTAAAAGACAGCTGATCCGGGCAGCCAAACCACAGAAGGCCGCTGGCAAGCCGGTCCGGATCCAGCCCTGAAAATACAGTGACAGATGCAAGAGATACCACCGCCACCTTCAAAGTCATTACCAGAAGAGGCGCCACCAAAGAAGAGTCTCCTCCAAAAAACAATGCCATGACCAAAAGATATCCTGTCTGAGTAAAAACGCCCACGCAAAACAGAAACAGTACCAGCGGTGCAATCCTGGCAGCTCTCGTTGTCAGTACCACAAAGAGAAAAAGTCCGAGGAGCAGCACCACATCATTGATAAACCACGGCACCAGCCCGAAAAACAAATACCAGATCAGAAGCACCCTGGGATCAAGTCCTGCAATAACGGTATCATCATTGCCATAAGCATTTTTCAACACCTGGTTTCTTAAAAAATCCATAGAAAATTTATCCAGGATGCTGTCAGTTAATTTATGCATAACATTCACCTCTGAAACAGTCTAAAAATTCATCAATGGTAAAACACGGATTTTCAATCCCTATCAGCCGCCCCATATCATAGATCTGGGGCGGACGGATCCCAACCTGGTTCCTGACGTACAGATCTGCAAAAATCTGTTCCTTCGTACCGTCCGCGATCACCCTGCCGCCTGACAGTACAATGATCCGCTCTGCCCAGTCGCAGACCAGCTGCATATCATGAGTGGCAATAATCACCGTATCCGTGATCCCTTTCAGCATCCTCAGGGTTTCCATCACCTCCCGGCGGGTAGCAATATCCAGATTTGCCGTAGGCTCGTCCAGAAGCAGGATCTCCGGATTCAGCGCCACACCGATGGCAAGGGAGGCTCTACGCATCTGTCCCCCGGACAATAGTCTCCCATCCCGCCTGGAAAGGTTTCCCAGGCGGAACATCTCAAGCAGATCATCCGTGCGCTTTTCATATTCCGGTATTTTACGCACTCTCATCGCATAAGAAATATCCTCCCGGATCGAATCCTTAATAAACATCTCCTCCGGATTCTGATAAACCAGGGATATTATCTCCCCTATCTCTTCTTTGGAAAGTGCTCTCACCGGTCTCCCTTTTAAAAGAACGCTTCCTATTTCCGGCTGTATCAGCCCCATCATCATTTTCAGGATTGTGGATTTTCCCGCTCCGTTAGAGCCGATCAGTGCCACCTTTTCTCCTTTCTGGATTGTCAGATTGAAATGATCCAGTATCTTAGGCGCTTTTCCCTTTACTGCCCGGTATTTTACCGAAACATTTTCAAAAGCTGCCATCTGCTCTCCTTCTGTCGGTATGAAAGACTGCCTTATGCATCCTGTCCTGTTTTTCAGATATCCCTCAAACAGATTCTTTCCTTCCTCCAGATTTACCGGAAGAGTTGTATCTTCTGGCAGCATCCCCTCCTGTACCATGCGTCCGGCCGCTATCGTCACCTGCGGCGGAAATATATTGCTCCCGCGAAGCTCCTCTGTCCGCCGCATGGCCTCCCGGGCGGGAAGCTTCCAGGCCGCCTTTCCGTCTTTCAAAAGCAGAACGTGCTTACAGTATTTTGCAATATATTCTGTATGATGCTCGATCACGATAATCGTTTTATGATACGTCTCGTTCCACGCCTTCAGCACTTCATAAATCTGATCCGCATGGGCCGGGTCAAGCTGGGCGATGGGTTCGTCCAGAATAAGGATATCCGGACTTAGCGCCGCTGCCCCCGCAAGTGCCAGAAGATGTTTTTGTCCGCCGGACAGCTGCCATACATAGTCTGAAATCTTTGAAGACAGCCCACAGATCCTGAGCGCTTCTTTTCCCCTTGCTTCATAATCCTTTACAGCGTAATTCAGGCAGGCATAAGAGGCATCCTCCAGCACGGTAGGACACACGATCTGATTTTCAAAATCCTGATATACATATCCTGCCTTCTTCGCCAGGCTGCCGATCTCCTGCTCCCGTGTATCCACACCGTCTATCTTTACCATCCCCTCCATATCTCCGACGATAAAATGCGGAATCAGCCCGTTCAGTGTTTTACACAAGGTAGATTTCCCACACCCGTTATTTCCTACGACCGCAAGAAAATCTCCGTCCTCTACTGTAAGAGACAGATCCTTAAGCGTCGGCTCTTCTGCCCCGGGATAGGTAAATGTCAAATGATCGATCTCGATTTTATTCACAGGTTTCACCTCTTATCCCTTTTAAAAGTTGCGATACTCTGCCGAAGCTTTTCTGCCTGCCCGGCTGCGGATCAGGCCTGCCGCCACAGCCGTCACTGCCAGCGCCACGATAATCCCTACGATAATAGATGTGGAATTTCCTGCCCAGTCTGCCTCCCAGTCAATCAGCTCATACCCGCCGGAGGCCAGAAGCTCCGCCCCAATGGCCGCTGCAAATCCTGCCAGTATCAGAGCGATATTTTTCGGAGTGAAGACACCGCCTTCCAGCCGCGTCTCTTTATCTCTTGGCTTGACGCCTAAAAGAGGCTCAATCTTGCCGTAGAGTCTTGGCACCAGATACATCGCCGGAAGCATGCAGAACAGGATACCTGAAAACAGGATGTCATTAAGACATGCAAATCCTTCGGTAAAGAATACACTTTCCGGGAGTCCCGCTACCGCCTCAAAATCCTCCACCGCAAACTGTACCTTCAGAATATCTACCACGCATCCCATCAGCTGCTGCACCGTTACGCCAATGATAGAGGCTGCAGCAACAACCCTGCGGTTCCTGGGATCCTTCACGATCCGCCCCGCAATATAAACACCGATCGTTACTGTCAGAAATTTTTCCAGCTCTCCAAGGCCTCCGAACTGTCCCAGCATGATCTCGCTGAACACCAGCTCTCCGGTTGCCGCCCCCAAAGCCGCGCTTAACGGGTCAAACAGCATGGCCAGCGTCAACGGAATGAATAAAAAGTATTCTACAGAAAATTCCACGATCCCTATTTGAAAAGATGGGATCAGTTCTGTAAACAGGGTCGCCAGCCCATACAGGGACATACTTAAGACAAATACCATCATTTTCTGCGACTGCGTCATTCTTGATTTTACATCCATAATAAAACTCCTCCATAATCACTCTCATTACATCGTCTTGATTTCTTACGAGAGTCATTATAGAGGAGCTATTTTAAATCTAACAGCGCACTGCCATAAAATGTAAGTAAAATTTTCGTAAATTAGTTTTTGTAATTAAATTTTCATTTTAGCTTGCATTGCTGGCAGCAATCTTTACGCGGCTCCACAGATCACTGATGATCTTTTTGGTGTCTTCATTATAAACAAACACCTCATCGTTCTCATTATCTGTCCGCGGAATGTATGCGTTGATGCCTTCATAATCTCCGCCTTCTCCGGACAGTGTATCCATAACCTCCTGGTTTGCAGAGGTATATCCCACGTAGCTGGAGTTATCATAAGCGCCGTCATAATCAGAAGCATAGTTGATAAACGCATGCGCCAGATCCGGATTCTTGGCATTTTTCGGGATGACCATGGCGTCTGACCACAGATTGGTTCCTGTCTCAGGCATAAAATATCCCATATCTTCATTTTCTGCCATGACATAGGATGCATCTCCAGAGTAAATCAGCCCCAGCGCCTTTCTTCCCTGCGCCATGTTGTCGATGATCTCATCGGTCACGATTTCCGTATCCATGGTTTCCACACACTGTACCAGCCATTCATAGGCCTCCTGCAGCTCCTGCTCATTTTCCGTATTCATGGAATATCCCAGGGCTTTCAGCGCCATCATGAAGGAGTCTCTCTCGGAATCATAAAGATACACATCTCCTTTGTATTTCTCATCCAGGAAAATATTATATCCTTCTCTTTCCAGATCCTCGATGTCTACCTTATTTTTATCATATACGATTCCCACGGTTCCCCAGAAATATGGAACGGAATAATCATTATTCGGATCATAAGGCAGTCCTTTCACCGCATCTGCCAGCTTATCCATACAGGTGAGCTTGGATTTATCCAGCTTCTGTAAAAGATCCTCTTCGATCAGACGCTGGATCATATAATCACTTGGCACCAGCAGGTCATAGGATTCCCCGTTTGCCACCTTGATGTACATCTGCTCATTGGAATCAAAGTTTTCCATGACTACCGTAGCGCCGGTCTCTTCCTCAAAGTCGCCGATGATATTTTCGCCGGTATACTCGCCCCAGTTATAGATGTGGAGCGTCTGCCCTTCAAACGGACGGTCCGAGCTTCCGCCGCCGAAATTCACCGCGCAGATTCCCACTGCCGCCGCACAGAGAACCGCTGCCGCTGCAGGCACCAGGCGTCTTCTCTTTCCAATCGTATCCGACTTCCTGCTCTTGGCGGCCACGATCGGCGCCAGATTAATGATTAAAAGCACAATCGTTATGATCACAACCACAAGCGTTGATACCGCATTGATACTGGGGTTGACACGCTTGCTCATGGTGTAGACCACGATACTTAAGTTCTTAACACCTCTGCCGGTTACAAAATAGGAAATGATGAAATCATCCACCGACATAGTAAATGCGATCAGCGCTCCCGATACGATCCCCGGTGTGATCTGGGGTACGATTACCTTACGAAGCGCCTGCCAGGGAGTAGCGCCCAGATCCATGGCCGCATCCGCAAGATTAGGATCCAGTGAGCGGATCTTTGGCATAACCGACAGGATCACATAGGGTATGCAAAAGGCAATATGGGCCAGCAGCATGGTCATGTAGCCTTTTTCTACATTAAAGGTAATGAACAGCAGCATAAACCCGATGGCTGTCACAATCTCCGGGTTCATCATCGGCAGATTATTAACCTGATCCATGATGTTACGGATTACCTTCTTGGACTTGCTTAATCCTATGGCAGAAATTGTTCCCACTACCGTAGAGATAAAGGTGGCCAGGATCGCAATGCTGAAGGTGGTGTACAGAGCTTCCATCATATCCTGGGATTCCAGCATATGCTGATACCAGCGCAGCGAAAAGCCGGTAAAGCTGGTCAGGGATTTTCCTTCATTGAAGGAGAAAATCACCATATATACAATGGGAAGATAGAAGAAAGCGATCATCAGGATCATCAAAATCTTCCCAAAAGGACGTTTTTTCTTGTTCATCCTGATCACTCCTCCTTTCCGCCCTGGTTACGGATCTCAATCTTCCGCACTGCCATCATCAGAAGCATCATGACCACTGCCATGATCATGGAAATGGCGCTTCCGAAATTCCACTCACCCACGGTGATAAACTGGTTCTCGATCATATTTCCGATCAGGAAATACTGTCCGCCTCCCAAAAGTTTCGGGATGAAGAAGGAACTGACTGCCGGAAGAAATACCAGCGTAATGCCATTAATGACGCCGGGCAGCGACAGTGGAAAGGTTACCCGCCGGAAGGTCTGCACCGGATTCGCTCCCAGATCGGCACTGGCCTCAACAAGGGAATGATCCATCTTGCTTAAGGATGTCTGGATCTGAAGAATCATAAATGGCAGAAAGTTATACACCATTCCAAGCAAAACGGCGCCCTCCGTATACAAAAGTTCCTGATCTCCAAGCCCGAATATGCTTAAAATCTGCTGGATCAGCCCGCCTTCACTCAAGAGCCCGATCCAGGCATAGGTCCGGACCAGCATGTTGATCCACATCGGGATCGTCACACATAAGATTAAAATGTTCTGTGTTTTTTCCTTGCTGCGGGCAATAAAATAAGCTGCCGGATAGCCCAGGAAAAAGCAGATAATCGTTGTCTTAACCGCAATTACGAGCGAACGCCAAAGGATTAACAGGAAATCCTGGTCGGTAAAAAATTTGGCGTAATGCTCCAGTGTGAAGGAAAACGAAATGATGCTGTTTCCCCGCTCCATAAAGGAGTATGCGGCGATCAGCGCCATGGGTAACACCAGCATCAGCGCCGCCCACACAATATACGGCCATGCCAGCTGAGAAAATCGTTTCATCTTTTAATACCCCGTCCTGGACATCACATGGATATCCTCCGGGAAGAATGTCAGGCCGACCTCCTGACCCTCTTCCGAGTAGTCTGTGGTATGGATCTTGAACTCCCGTCCTGTCGTCCAGAATGTGATCGGATATACTCCCTCCGTCACCTTTTCCGGATCAAATTCATAATCCACGCTGATATCCACACTCTGTTCCTCATCGCTTAACTTCCAGCCCTGTGCGTTGGCCCAGGTCTTAAGATCTGTGTCCAGCGCCTGAGACTCTGTGATCTCATCTACTGTTTTTACAAAATTAAATGCCATGATTCCTTCATTTGCCTTTTCGTTCTTCACGAATGGCTGGTCTACCACGAAGATCGTCCTCTCAACCTTCGTGCCGTTTGAAGTGGCAAATACCACAGGATACTGGCCTTCTTCTTTAGCCACCTCGTACTCTATCTTCGCAATGGATATGTATTCGTCGCTTTCCGGATCCCATGCCTGTGCATTGGCGCGGGCAATGACTTCCTTGTCGTCCAGATCCTCTACATCGTCAATATCTACATAGAAGTTATTGGCACTGATTTTTTCTTTTCCATCCTCGCTGGTCACGTCCTGGTTCTTGATCACACGCATATTGACCGTCACACTGGTACCCGGCACTGTCTCCACGATAATCTCATAGTGTACTCCTTTAAATAAAACACTTAAGACCTCGCCTGTCATTTTGCCGTCCTTCACATCCACGATGTCGATATCCTCCGGACGGATCACCACATCCACCGGTTCATTTTCTTTGAATCCGAAGTCCACACAGTCAAAGGTAATATCGTCAAAACGCACCTTATAATCCTCCAGCATCACGCCGGGCAGGATGTTGCTCTCTCCGATAAAGTTTGCGACAAACCGGTTCACCGGCTCATTGTAAATATCCTGAGGTGATCCTACCTGCTGGATCTCTCCGTGGTTCATGACCACGATCTTATCTGACATGGTAAGGGCTTCTTCCTGATCGTGGGTTACAAAGATAAAGGTAATCCCTACCTCCTGCTGGATTCTCTTCAGCTCATACTGCATCTCTTTTCTGAGCTTTAAGTCCAGCGCTGCCAACGGCTCATCCAGAAGCAGCACCTTCGGCTCATTGACCAGCGCTCTTGCAATAGCTACCCGCTGCTGCTGCCCGCCGGACAAAAGGGTCGTATTCTTATCCTCAAACCCTTCCAGTCCGATCAGCCTTAGCATTTTCATGACCTTCTGGTCGATAACGTCCTTACTCATCTTTTTGATCTTCAGACCAAAAGCAATATTTTCGTACACGCTCAGATGGGGAAACAGCGCATACTTCTGAAATACTGTATTCAGTTCCCTCTCATAAGGCGGTTTTTTGCTGATCTCTTCCCCGTCAAAGATCACGCTTCCTTCATCCGCATCCAGAAATCCGCCCAGGATCCTGAGCAGCGTAGTCTTTCCGCAGCCGCTGGGTCCTAAGAGCGTTACAAATTCATTTTCATAAATATCCAGATTGATCCCCTTCAGAACGATCTGGCCGTCAAAACTTTTTACGACATTCCGAAACTCGATCAGCTTCTTCTCTTCCATCTTGTCTCTCCCTCCTGCTAAAACATCGGCGGTGTGGTGACCCACAGCACCTTTGCATCACTGTTCCCGTGATTGTAAAGGTAATGGCTCTTTGTTCCGTCCATGTAGAAGGTCTCTTTTGCCTTTACCTTGTATTTTTTTCCGCCCTGCACGATCGTGACAGCACCTTTTAGCACATAGCCAAACTCCTGGCCCTGATAGGCAGACATCACCTGGCTTTTCTTCCGCGGATGCAGCGTCAGAAGGATGGGCTCCATCTCGTTTTTCTGAGCGTTCGGGATCACCCATTCGATCTGATAGTCTTCCTGCTCATCCACAAAAAAGTCCTGTGTCTGAAATACGATCTGTGTTTCTTCTTCCTCGCGGAAGAACTCTGACAAGTTGCTTCCCAGCGCCTCCAGGATATCCTGAAGTGTGGCAATGCTCGGTGTCGTCAAGTTACGCTCCACCTGAGAAAGGAAGCCTTTGGTAAGTTCGCTCCTGGATGCAAGATCCCCCAGTGTCAGGTCGTTCTGCAGGCGCAGTTCCTTTAGTTTCTTCCCAATATCCACACTTTCACCTCCGGTTTTCTAATACTATACTTTTAGTTAAAAATTAGCGAACCAAGGAACATTATACACAGATGGGAAAATATTGCAATAGATTTTTGCATATTTTTACAAAAATACCGTTCCCCGGATTCTCCGTTGACTTTCAAGAATAATCGTCCTTACATTTCCAGGTGCAGGACGATTATTTTTTATGCTTGTCATAGAAACTCTTTATGGTAAAAACCCCTTACACGAATGTTTACCATCCGTGCAAGGGGAAAAATCCATACTTATATACATTTTTCCGTTTTAAAAAACATACTTATCCATCCGGTCAAATGCTTCTTTTACCCGCTCAAACGGAAGCGCCAGATTGACCCGAAGGGCATATTCTCCATGGAACATCTTTCCGTCCTGCCATGCCACACCGACATCCCATCCGGCCTTTTCCAGCTCTTCCAATGACTTCCCATGTTTCTTACACCATTTCCCGCAGTCCAGGAACAGCATATAAGTCCCTTCCGGCCTGCTGACCTCCACGCCTTCAAAATGCTCCTGAATATAATTGCAGGCATAATCCACATTCTTTCCTATAACGGCACACAACTCATCTACCCATTCCTGCCCCTCCTTTTTATAGGCTCCGATCAAGGCATGCATGGAAAAAACGTTCATACTGTTATAGTGACATTTCTCGCTTTTTGACGTGATCCGGTCCCGAAGGTATTTGTTATAAATGATATGATAACTGCCGATCAGACCCGCAAGGTTGAATGTCTTACTTGGCGCATAAAGAGCCACCGTACGATTTCTGGCATCTTCACTGACAGACTGCGTCGGGATGTGTTTATGACCATCCAGAATAATATCTGACCATATCTCATCCGAAATCACCAGACAGTCATTTTCTTTATAAATTTCCATGGCCTTTTCAATTTCCCATCTTTCCCACACTCTTCCACATGGATTATGGGGGCTGCAGAAAATAGCCACATGGATCTTTTCCTCTTTCAGCTTCCTGTCCATATCTTCGTAATCCATCCGCCATACTCCATTGTCATCCTTTTTCAGCGGACTGTGCACGATTTTATAGCCATTGCCTTCCAGGCTCCTGGTAAAACCGATATAGGTAGGACTGTGTACCAGCACCCCGTCTCCCGGCGCCGCAAACGAAGTCAGGGCAGAAACCACACCTCCCAGCACACCGTTTTCATAACCGATATCATCCTTTGTCAGATTCTCCACATTGTTCCTGGCCTTCTGCCATTCCATGATCGACTGAAAATATTCTTCACGGGGATTAAAATATCCAAACAATGCATGATTAGCTCTTTTAATCACTTCCTCCGGCACTGTCGGCACCGTCGCAAAATTCATATCCGCAACCCACATAGGGATTACATCAAAGCCCTCTTTCGGCTTGTCCGGCGCAAAGCCCGGATTCTCTCCAACTCCGTCAACCGCCAGGGCATCTTTTCCCTGACGGTCGATGATAGATGTAAAATCATATTTCATTTTCGTTAGTCTCCTTTCTTGGGGACGTACACCTTTGCAAATGGGGACAGGGGCAAATGCAAAAAGGGACACCCACTAATGCGAATGGGGACGTACACTTTTGCAAAAAGTGTACGTCCCCATTCGCTACATTTTTTTCTTACAGATATCCTCAAGGCAGCACTGATCGCAGTGAGGTTTTGTCCTTGCCGTACACACATCTCTTCCATGATATACCAGCCGGTGGCAGAAGTCACTGCCTTCCTCCGGCGGAATGATCTTCCACAGCTCCATCTCCACTTTTTTCGGTTCTTTGATGCCGTCCACCAGGCCCATCCTGTTCACCAGGCGGATGCAGTGGGTATCGGTAACGATAGCCGGCTTTCCGAACACGTCTCCCATGATCAGGTTGGCGCTTTTTCTTCCCACGCCGGGGAGCTTCAAAAGTGCATCAAAGTCATCCGGCACTTTATCTCCGTATTCCTCATGCAGGATCTTCATGCAGGCGCTGATATCCCGCGCCTTACTCTTTCCCAGTCCGCAGGGCCTTACAATCTCTTCGATGTCATTCACATCTGCTGCCGCCAGTGCCGCTACGCTCGGATATTTTTCATACAACCCTTCTACCACCACATTGACTCTGGCGTCTGTACACTGAGCTGCCAGTCTTACGCTGACTAAAAGCTTCCAGGCCTGGTCGTAATCCAGTGTACATCCGGCATCCGGATATTCCTGTTTTAATCTTTCAATGATCTCCAAAGCCAGCGCTTTCTTTGCCTTCTGTGTCATAGTATCTCCTCTTTTGCTTATCATTTTTTTCTTTACTATTTCTTTCCGTCGCTCAAGGTCACCTTGATATAATCATGGTGGACCGCTTCCAGATATTTCCCGAACACATCCTCTGTCTTCAGTTTGATGCTGGATGTATTTACACAGGGGTGACAGGCATACCAGGGACTTTCCAGGATTTCCTCGTCCACCAGCAGCTGCACACGGTTCTCCGGATCAAAGATCAGGCCCATGATGGTGGCTGATCCCGGCGTTACATTAAGGAGCCGCTCCATATCATCCCCGGATGCAAAGGACAGCCGGGACGTCGGGATCTGCTTCGACAGTTCCTTAGTCTGAAGTGATTTCCCGCCGGGCAGCACCAGGAGATAAAATGCTGTTTTCTGCCGGTTGCAAAGAAACAGATTCTTGCAGATTTCAATCTCCAGCGCCTCGTCTACTTCTTTGCACGCCTCGATAGTCATCACCGCCTCATGGTCTGCCCGAACATAATCAATATCCAGGCTGTCCAGAAGGTCGTAGACCTTCATCTCCTTTTCCTCTCTGCCCCCTGCTGTTTTCGGTCTTCCCTGATATAACTTCATCCTCTGACTCTCCTCCAATGTCTCTTCCTCATATCTCTTTTAAACACATGCCGGATTTATGTATCTTCGACATCCGTACGTCCCATTCTTTAGATCTCAATCAGCTCATATTCCTGGGTGCCGATCCCGATCTTCTCTGCATGTTCCAGGCAGCTCTTCCAGTTCGTCGCAGGCGCCGAATCTGTAAAATGATCGTGGTGCACATGTGGCATCCGGTCCAGCTGGCTTTCTGCAATCACCGGCTGACGGTTCACCGCATCTGCACAGGCCCGGTCCAGCGCCACCGGATCAAAGGAGGCAAACATCCCCACATCCGGAACGATCGGAATATCATTTTCCGCATGACAGTCACAATTCGGAGACACGTCAATGACAAGACTCACATGAAAATGAGGCCGGTCCTTCAGTACCGCCAGGCTGTATTCTGCAATTTTCTTATTCAGGATATCATTTGACTCATCGTTAGACGCACATACCGCATCCTTTGGACAGACACCTATGCACCGGCCACAGCCCACACATTTATCCTGGTCGATCGCAGCCTTCCGCTCCGTAATAGACGGTGCGTCATGAGCACAGATCTTTACACAGTTCCCGCATCCGATACAATTTTCCTGTTCCACATACGGCTTTCCGGCACTGTGCATCTCCATTTTCCCTGCCCGTGACCCGCAGCCCATACCGATATTTTTAAGCGCTCCGCCAAATCCTGTTGCTTCATGTCCTTTAAAATGATTTAACGTCAAAAACACGTCCGCATCCATAACGGCCCGTCCGATCTTTGCTTTTGTCTCCTTTTCTTACTTTTTACTTATTAATCTCTTTCTTCGCTCCATTCCAGAATCGTTCCGGAATTTGCGTCGATTTCAAAATCGTATTCCACACCGTTGTAGATAATGTCTCCTTCATATTTGTAAACTCCGTCATCATGATCCAGACTGATCCGGATATCCTGCTCCGTAGCCCCGGATACTCTGGAAAGCGCCGTTTCGATTGCCTGTTCCTGGGTAACCGCTACATTTGCGCTGTTTGCAGTCCCTGTTCCCTGGGAAGTATTGTTCTGTGCGTTCTCTCCATTATTCTGGGCAGTTCCCTGATCGTCGTCCTGTGTCCCGTTCTGGACATTCCCCTGCGCCTGAGTGCCGTCATCCTGATTTTCAATATCGGAGCTTAAGATCGATCCATCCGCTGCCGCAACCTCGTATTCATATCCGGTATTATCCACATCGAAACGGATCTCATATACCTTCTGTCCATCGTCTCTGTCTTCCGAAACCTGAAGCCTTGTCGTGTCGGATTCACTGACTCCTGCATCGTTAAGTGCCGCTTCCAGGGCCGCATCTCTTCCGATATCCTTTCCTCCGCATCCTGCGACTGTTCCTACAACTGCTACTGTTAAAATTGCTGCTGCCAATAATCTTTTCATACCTTTGTTCTCCCTTCATTTTCATTTATTTATATAGTTGTTTTGTTCTTGTTGATGTTACTATATACCACAAAGATTAAAAAAAGATTAAAGGATCAGATTTTTTTATTTTTCTGTCCGGGGCAATTCAAAAATAAACCGGCTGCCTTCTCCTTTCCGGCTCTCTGCCCGGATTTTCCCGCCATGCATTTCCACAATCCATCTGACCATAGATAACCCAAGCCCGGAATGACTGCCCTTAGTCCTGGCTGCATCCTCCCGGTAGAACCTTTCCCAAATGTGGGGAAGCGCATCTTCCCGGATCCCGATTCCGTTATCCTCCACCACACCGATAATGCATTGATCCTTCTCCGTCAGAGAAACATGGATCTTTGACTGCCCCTCCGGTTTCCGGTAAGCCACGGCATTGGAGATCAGATTTCCCAGCATCCGGATATATAAAGTCTCGTCCGCCCTTCTTTTGATCCCCGGCTCCACCTCTGACGTCAACAGGACAGGAAGCCCCTGCTCCCTGATCAGGAACTTACGCTCCTCTACCACCATTTCCGTCAGCTCGCTCAAATCCAGCTCTTCCATCTCCAGAGGCTGCCTCCCCTGATCTGCCCTGGACAGAAACAGAAGCTGGCTGATCATCTCTGCCATCTCTTTTGCCTTCTTTTCAATCAGACAAATCTGCTCTCTTTGTTCCTCTGTCAGAGTCTCATCCGTAAGGCAGGCCCCGCACTGTGCAATGATCACGCTGACCGGCGTGCGAAGCTCATGGGACACATCCGAGGTAAACTGTTTTTCTCTCCGGAAAACCTCATCCAGCTGCGAAAGCATCTCATCAAAGGTTTCCGCCAGATGGTAAATCTCGTCCCTGTTTTTCCCTCCGCTTTCAGGAAGTCCGATCCGCCTGGAAAGATCCGCGTCTGCCCGGATCTCCTGAACCGTATCCGTAATCCTCCTGACCGGAAGCAATGTCCTTCTGGTAAATCGATAGCCGATAAATGCCGTTGCCAGAGTAAGTCCCGGAAGCAGGATCAGCGCAAACCGCATCGTTACCCGATAACTTGTTTTCGCATCTGTTACAGACGTAATCCCCCGGATATATACCGTCTGGTCAGCGGACAGACGAAATGACATATCATATACATACCACTGTGTATTTCCCTCCCGGAGCTTACGGATCTGACCGTCTTTGATCTCCGGCTCGGAATCAAATCCATGTGGGATCCTTCCCATCAGGAAATACCCGGTCTCGTCATAGAGAGACAGATAGACATCCGACTCCACCGAATAAAAATCCGTCTCCACCGCCGGAACATTATCCCGCAGTATAACCGCGTCCGCACTATTCTGGACCCGGTGGGTAAGCCTATCCTGGACCGTTGCCAGCAGTTCCCGGTTACTCAAAGAAAAAAGGATCGCCAACGCCGCACAGGTCACCAGAAGCATAAAAAAAGTATACAAAAGTGTCAGCTTAAGCTTTAATGTCAACCGCTTCATAGATCTTCCCTCAAAACATATCCGGCGCCCCGCACGGTATGGATCAGCTTTTTCTCCTGCCCGTCATCAATCTTTCTCCTGAGATACCGGATATAGACATCGATTACATTGGAGCCTCCCAAATAATCGAAATTCCACAGATGCTCCTCAAGCCTCTCTCTGGAAAGTACGATTCCCTCATTCTGTACCATATACCGGAGAAGTGCAAACTCTTTTCCCGACAGGGAAATCTCTTTTCCGCCCCTTAAAACCTGGTGCGTATCCATGTGCACCTCCAGATCACCTACTCTGTAGCAGGTCTTCGGCGCTTCCTCCGGTTTCCTTAAAAGAACCCTTATCCTTGCCAGCAGTTCCTCATATGCAAAGGGCTTGATCAGATAATCATTCGCTCCGGCATCCAGACCTGTCACCCGGTCCTCCACGCTGTCCCTGGCAGTCAGAAGCAGCACCGGCGTCTGATTTTTCTCTCTCCGTATTGTCCTTAACACGGTAATCCCATCCTTCTTCGGCATCATGATATCCAGCACCACCGCATCATACTGTGCGCTCCTTAAATACTCCAGGGCCTCTTCCCCGTCAAAACAGGAATCCACGCTGTAATGCTCTGCCTTTAATCGGGCACTGATAATTTTATTCAAATCCTTCTCATCTTCCGCGATCAAAATCCTCATGATCCTCATCACCTCATTGTTTTTAGTATAGTAGAACCGGTCTGAATTGTAAAGTTCCGCATATATATGTAAAAAACAAGGAATCTTTCTCATGTCAAAAAAACGTATTGCACTGATCCTGTCCTCCCTGCTTGGGATTTTTCTGATTTCCGCCTGTATTCTCTGGCACTGTTCGCAAAGCGAGGACAAACGTTTTGAAGCTTTTCTTTCTTCTTTTTTCTGCCAGGAATTATCCGGCAACAGTCTGACGCTCCACTATACCCTGAAGGATCCTTCCGCCTACGGCCTGGAAGACGTCCCCCCTTCTCTGGGAAGCTTTAGCAGCGACAGCACAGAATATGGCCTTTCTCTGGAAAACACCATAAAAAGAGTTTCTTCTTTTGACAGGAGCCGCCTCTCTTCTGAAAACCAGCTGACCTATGACGTGCTCCTGGATTATCTGAATACCTCTCTGAAAGGCGCCCCTTACTTATTGTATAACGAACCTCTGACGCCTCTGACCGGTATACAGTCCCAGCTGCCTATCCTTCTGTCGGAATACCCCTTCTATGACAGACAGGATGTAGATTCCTATCTTGCTCTTCTTTCCTGCATACCGGATTATTTCAATGAACTTCTTGTATTCGAACAGAAAAAATCTGACGCCGGCTTCTTCATGTCCTCCTCCTGTCTGGATAGTATCCTGGAGGAATGTCAGACCTTTCTCTCGCTGGGAGACAACTGCTACCTCTACGACACCTTCCAGGAGCGTCTGAAAACCCTTAACCTTTCCGATTCCGACCGCAAGGCATATATTAAGGCCCATCAAAAAGTCATGGAAGCCTCTGTTTTTCCTGCCTTTCATCTCCTGGAAGAAAATCTGCCGGCCCTGAAAGGCTCTGACCATGAATCCGGAGGCTTGTGCCATCTTCCCGGGGGCAAGGATTATTACCAGACTCTTGTTCTTTCTGAGACGGGAAGCGGGCGTACCATTCCGGAGCTAAAGGAACTGACCGTCCGCCAGATGAATGAGGATCTTCTGGCTATCCAGGATATTTATGCCTCCATGCCCGAGAACCCGTCGGTTTCTTCGGATCTTTTGAAGGGACAGGGATATTCCTTTGCGGAGTCCAACCCGGCGGCGATCCTGGCCGGTCTGGAACAGAAGCTCTCCGATAATTTTCCGGCTCCCCCTGATGTTTCCATCCAGATCAAATATGTCCAGGAATCTATGGAGGAAAACTTAAGTCCCGCTTTTTATATGATCCCGCCTGTCGATCACTCCTCGGAAAATGTGATCTACATTAACCGGGGACACATGCCGGATGATCTGACGCTTTTTACCACCCTGGCTCATGAAGGCTATCCCGGCCATCTGTACCAAACCACTTACTATGCCTCCTTAGACCCTGACCCTGTCCGCAGTTTGCTGAACTACGGCGGATATACGGAAGGATGGGCTACTTACAGCGAAATGATCAGCTACTACTATGCCCCTCTCCCAAAAGAAACGGCCACACTGCTGCAAAAAAACAGCTCACTGATACTGGGGCTTTATGCCCTTGCAGACATAGGCATTCATTTTGAGGGATGGGCCCTTACAGATACCGTGGCCTTCTTTCAAAGCTACGGCATCACCGACGTGGCCACTATCCGGGATATTTACGAACTGATCGTGGCCGATCCTGCCAACTACCTGAAATATTACATTGGCTATGCCGAATTCCTGGATCTGAAAAGGGACGCTGTCAGTCTCTGGGGAGAAGCTTTCTCTCAAAAACGTTTCCACCAGGAAATTCTGGAACTCGGCCCCGCATCCTTTGACCTGCTCCGGGAATATATGCTCTAAGCATGCACAGACAACAGGAAACGCCTGCAGGCGCCGCCTTACTGGGGCATCATGGTATCTGCGATTTTCTGCATATCAGCATCGCTGATCCCATAAGCCCCGCTGGCGTCCTGTGCTACAGTAATTTCTACGGTTTCTTCTTCTGCATAGGAAACGCCGTCAATGGCTCTTCGCATGCTTTCCGTCAGCACCCTGGTAAATCCTTCGGCCGTAGAAGGATCTTCTCCCTGGCTCAGCATTTCCTGCGTCACATCTGAAGAGTGCTGTTCCAGAGTCTGATAAATATTGACCGGTTCAATAGTCACCGGAACCTGATAGCTCTCATCCTTGTTTTCTTCGGCCTGTCCCACCTCATAGCGCATCAGCTTGTCCATTTCCGCAAGAAGCGCCCGGTACTCATCCTTTCCTTCCTCTGTCATCCCATCGATATCGGAAAGCTCTGCCTCCACCTGTGCGTCCACACTTTCTTCAATTTCCTCTTTAGCGTCTTCTACAGATATATCCCTGTATCCGGCATATTCCTCATACTCTCCATGATAATTGGCATCCAGTACACTTTCCACATACCCGGACGCATCAAAGGGTTCGGCTTTGCCGCATCCGCCAGACATCAGCCCTGCTGCCAGGAGCATAACCGGCCAGACCATATTTTTTCTAAATGTTTTATCCATAGGCTCTCCTCCTTTTTTCAATCATATCACGTATCTTTGGTTCCCCGCTACATCTTTCCCGCCAGAACCACACTGGCAGCCAGACCGGCGATAGTCGCAAGGAGGGCTCCCGGCAGTGTATACCGGGTCTTTGTGATCTTTGCCGTCATAAAATACACGCTCATGGTGTAAAAAATAGTCTCCGTACAGGACATGCTGATAGATGCCGCCAGTCCGATAAAGGAATCCGTACCAAATTTTTTATAGAGATCCAGAAGAAGGCCAGTTGCCGCAGATGAGGAAAACATTTTTACCAGAGACAACGGAACCAGCTCACCAGGAAATCCTATCGCTGCTGTTATCCGTCCAATTCCTTCCGCCAGAAAATCCAGAAAACCGGACGCTCTTAAAATTCCCGCTGCCACCATAAGGCCGATCAGAGTCGGCATGATCCGGATCACCGTCAGAAAGCCCTCTCTTGCTCCCTGTATAAAAGTATCATAAACCTTCACGCCTTTTGCAACTCCGTAAGCCACAATGCCAAGGATCATAAATGGTACGATCAGGTCTGTTATATATAGGAATATTTTCACGTATGGATCCCTCTGTTCTAAAAGTATCCGTTATATGATTTATATGAGAGATCCGCCTCCCTTATGATTGAAAATCTTCCGGGAAAGGAATATACTGCTAATGAGATCTTTTAGATATTGTGGTGATTTTTCATGGAGCATACATCAACAGAAAAACGGGACTTCGGGGTCGGAAGCGTTTCCGCCGCCATCTTAAGGCTGGCAATACCTATGACGTTTGCACAGCTTATCAATGTATTGTACAGCGTGGTAGACCGTATCTACATCGGACACCTTCCCCATACCTCTACAGAAGCACTGACAGGTATCGGCCTGACTCTTCCTGTTATCACTATCGTTACCGCTTTTGCTAATCTGTTCGGGATGGGCGGAGCTCCTCTTTTTTCTATGGAAAGAGGACGGGAAAATACTGACAAGGCCCGGACGATCATGGGAAATTCTTTTGCCCTGATCCTTATTTTCGGTCTGCTTCTCTCCTTGCTTTGCTATCTCTTCAAAGAACCGCTTTTATATTTATTCGGCGCCAGCGATACGACCTATCCTTATGCGGACGCATATCTTTCTATTTACCTCCTGGGGACTATATTCGTCATGATCAGCCTTGGCATGAACAATTTTATCAATGCCCAGGGCTTTGGTGTGATGGGGATGCTGACTGTATCCATCGGCGCTGTTTTAAACCTGATCCTGGATCCTGTATTTATTTTCATATTTGGCCTGGGAATCCGGGGCGCCGCTGTGGCTACCGTTATTTCTCAGATGATTTCCGCCCTCTGGGTCTTAAAATTTCTTACCGGCAAAAAGGCACTGATCACCCTGAGCAGAAGATCCATGCGGATCAAAAGGCGTCTGGTCAGGGACATTACCACCCTGGGACTGTCCGGATTTATCATGTCCATTACGAACGGTGCCGTACAGATCATCTGCAATGCTACTTTGCAGAATTACGGCGGCGATCTGTATATAGGGATCATGACCGTCATCAATTCAGTACGGGAGATCGTTAATATCCCTGTAAACGGATTCACTAACAGTGCTCAGCCTGTAATGAGCTTTAATTATGGCGCCCAAAAATATGGACGTGTAAAATCCGCGATCCGGTTTATGACTATTTTTTGCATCGTGTTTACTTTGATTGTCTGGGCTCTGATCTTTTTCTTCCCCCACTTTTTTATCCAGGTTTTCAATAGTGACCCGGCTCTTCTGGATAACGGGATCCCGGCGCTGCATGTTTATTTCTTTGGCATTTTTATGATGGCTCTGCAGTTTTCCGGACAGTCTACCTTTGTGGCTCTTGGCTATTCCAGGCATACCATTTTCTTTTCCCTTTTGAGAAAGGCTGTCATCGTGATCCCTCTGACCATATGGCTTCCCACAGTGGGAAATCTTGGCACTACGGGCGTTTTCCTGGCAGAGCCTATCTCAAACTTTATAGGCGGTACCGCCTGCTTTGTGACAATGATGTTCACTGTATGGAGAAAGCTGGATGCATGATCCGGTTCCAGACCGCATATCCTGTAAGAAAAGACAGGAGTCTTTTTCTATGCTGAATTATCTCTGGGCCGGCATGATCCTCATAGGAATCGTCTATGCCTCTTTTACCGGACGTATCCCCGATATCACAAACGCAGCCATTGATTCGTCAAAGGAAGCCGTCTCTTTATGCATTACTATGATGGGTGTTCTCTCTATGTGGATGGGACTGATGAAGATTGCCGAAAAAGGAGGGATCATCGCCCAGGCCTCCCTGAAGCTTAAGCCGCTCATCCGTTTTCTCTTTCCGAACCTTCCCTCCGGACATTCTTCGGAAGAATACATCGTTACCAATTTTATCGCCAATTTCCTTGGACTTGGCTGGGCAGCCACTCCAGCCGGACTAAAGGCCATGGAAGAGCTGGGAAAGCTGGAGGATGACCGCAGGAAGGCACGCCTTCCTGGTCCTGTCCGCAGCCTGGGCATTGCCAGCAATGAAATGTGTACTTTCCTCATTATCAACATCTCTTCTCTGCAGCTTATTCCCGTAAATGTTATCGCCTATCGCAGCCAGTACGGCAGCGTAAACCCGGCTGCCATCGTAGGAGCCGGGATATTAGCTACAACAGTAAGTACTGGCGCCGCGGTACTGTTCTGCAAAATAATAGACCGAAAACAGCGATAAAAAATTCCCTGCACCTCTTAGGCGCAGGGGATTTCTGGTTATATCTTTAAAAAATTACTCAATGTCATCTGGTTCCATCTTCTTCTGCTTCAGCTTCAGATATACCACTTCCCGGAACAGAGCATATACCACAGACACGATCGGGATAAAGATCAGCATCCCCACAACACCCATCAGGCTGCCGCCGATGCTGACCGCCGCCAATACCCAGATAGACGGAAGACCTACGGATCCTCCTACTACGTGAGGATAGATCAGATTCCCTTCTATCTGCTGCAGCACCAGGAATAGTACAACGAATCCCAGCGCCTGCACCGGATTGACCATAAAGATCAGAAATGCTCCGATCACGCAGCCAATAAATGCTCCGAAGATAGGGATCAGTGCGGTAAATGCGATCACCACGCCTACCAGAAGCGCATAGGGAAGACGGAAGACCGTCATTGCAACCACAAACATACTTCCCAGGATCACCGCTTCCACACACTGTCCGGTCAGGAAACTGGAAAAGGTCTTGTAGGTCAGGGATAAAACCTCCAGCGCCGCTTCTGCCTTTCCTTTTTTCATAAAGGCAAACATCACGCGTTTACACTGCCTTGTCAGCTTTTCTTTCTGAAGCAGGATATAAATGGCAAACACAAAAGCAATGAAGAAAGTCGTAAGTCCGCTGACAATGCTTCTTGCCGCCGTGATCGTAGAATTTAAAACATCTCCGGCTCCGCGTGTAAAAAAGCTGAGTCCCGTATCCATAATCTTATTCCAGTTAAATTCCAGCCCGTTGATCCAGGAAACAATATCCGGATTGTCCCGGAATATGCTGGTGGCCCACTCCTGAAGCCTGGGGATAAATGCCTGGATATTTCTTCCAAGATTGACAAATGTATCTCCCAGCTGCGGGATCAATACCAGCATGACCAGTGCGATCACTCCGATTACTGAACACAGTGCCAGCAGCATGCTCACCGGACGCGCCATCTTTTTCAGATACTTATGTCCTTTGATCCTGTCCGGATTGAAGAGGTGCCTCTGAAAAAAATTCATTGGCACATTCAATACAAAAGCAATCGCTCCGCCCAAAATAAACGGATAGATCACATGGATCACGAAATTGATGCCGTCCAGTACAATATCATACCGCCAGAAGCACAGCACCACCAGTGCCGCAAATACGATCAATCCTCTGATTCTTTTTACTGTTTCCTGATTAAATTCCATATATCATCATCCTATTTTATATGTTCTCTGATCCATTTCATCAGCTGAATGATCGGAAGATTCAGAAGCGCCAGTCCATATACGATCAGGAGATGGCTTCCGTCCAGAGTCTGTACACTGAACAGATTGTGCAGTCCCGGTATCATCAGTACGCCTGTGATCAGCAGCAGTCCCAGTACGAACGCACCGATCAGATAAACATTATTGAAAAATCTGTTTGTAAAGATAACCGGTTTGTTGGATTTACAGTTAAATCCATGTACCAGCCTGGATGTACATAATGTACCAAAGGCCAGCGTGCTTCCAAGAAGGCTTCCGCTTTCGTTCAGACCGATCAGGAATGCTATCGTCGTCATAGCTCCAATACATAAACCTTCTGTTCCGATCCGCAGCAGATAATCCTTGGTCAGGATAGATTCGTTCATCGGACGCGGTTTCTCTGACATTACATCCTTTGAATGTGGCTCAAGTCCCAGTGCAATCGCCGGAAGACTGTCTGTCAGAAGGTTGATAAACAGCAGATGTACCGGTGCAAATGGAACCGGAAGACCTACGATAGATGCAAACAATACCGTAAGGATCGCTCCAAAGTTTCCTGACAGCAGGAACTGAATGGAATACTTAATATTTCTATACAGGTTACGTCCGTTTTCTACTGCCTTTACAATAGTTGCAAAGTTATCATCTGTCAAGACCATAGCTGCCGCATCTTTGGAAACCTCTGTTCCCGTGATTCCCATTGCCACGCCAATATTCGCCTGTTTCAGAGCCGGGGCATCGTTTACTCCGTCACCTGTCATAGCCACGATATTGCCGCACTCCTGCCATGCCCGCACGATACGGATCTTATGCTCCGGTGAAACACGGGCATATACAGAAATCTTCGGAACAAATTCCTGCAGTTCCTCATCAGACATGTCTTCGATCACTGCGCCCTCACAGGCCTCAGACTCATCTTTCAGGATACCGATACGTTTTGCGATCGCCGCCGCTGTTACCTTGTGGTCGCCGGTGATCATGATCGGCTTGATACCCGCCTCAATACACTCTGCAACCGCTGCCTTTGATTCTTCTCTCGGCGGATCCATCATAGCTACAAGGCCAAGGAAGGTCAGATCATTTTCGTCTTCGAGCGTAATAGCTCTGTCATCTTCCATTTCTTTATAGGCAAATGCCAGCACACGCAGGCCGTCTCTGGAGAACTCCATGTTCTGCGCTTCAATCTGCGCTTTCTTTTCCTCCGTCATCGGCTCTACCGTTTCGCCGGTACGGATTCTGGTCATCCTGGTCAGAAGGACGTCTACAGCTCCTTTGACCACCATGGTATGTTTGCCTCCCAGGATATGAGCAGTGGACATCAGTTTTCTGTCACTGTCAAAAGGAATTTCTGATTTTCTCTCATATACGTCACGGACTTCCAGCGCTTCTCTTCCTAATTTACTTCCAAGATTGATAAGCGCTGTCTCCGTCGGATCTCCGATCTCCTGTCCATTTGTATTGGTGGAATCGTTACACAGGATACTGAAATTTAAAAGCCTTTCCTGATTTGCATCATTCAGATCGATATTAGCAGCCGGGATTCTTTTTCCGTCTACATAGTAATCTTCTACAGTCATCTTGTTCTGTGTCAGCGTTCCTGTCTTATCAGAACAGATGATAGATACACTTCCCAGACCTTCTACAGCCTGGAGCTTACGGATGATCGCATGCTCCTTTGCCATTTTCTGTGTTCCAAAGGACAGCACGATAGTCACGATAGAGCTTAACGCCTCCGGAATAGCTGCAACCGCAAGAGCTACTGCAAACAGAAAGGCGTCTCCCGGCTGATCTCCTCTGAAGATACTGATGCCGAACAGGATCGCACAGAAAACGATGATCAGAATAGAAAGCTTCTTTCCAAAGTCGTCCAGATTGATCTGAAGCGGAGTTCTCTTTTCCGAGGTACTTTTTAACAGGCTTGCAATCTTTCCTACCTCTGTTCCCATACCGATCGCCGTAACCTCATATGCCGCACGGCCATATGTGACAAAGCTTCCGGAAAACACCCGGTTGGTCTGATCTCCAAGCGCGGCTCCCTCCGGTACCTCATCCAGGGATTTTTCTACAGATAAGCTCTCTCCGGTAAGAGCGCTTTCATCCACCTTCAGGCTGGCACATTCTATCAGTTTACCGTCTGCCGGAACACAGTCACCTGCCTCTAACAGCACCCGGTCACCAATCGTCACTTCTCTGGACGGGATCTGTTTTACCACGCCGTCACGGATAACCTTTGCTTCCGGCGCAGACATCTGCTTCAGGGCGTCCAGCGACTGCTCCGCTTTCAGTGTCTGCACGGTTCCCAGGATTGCATTCATCGTGATCACGACAAGAATTACGATCGCACTCTCAAAGTCGCCAAGGAATCCGGATACGATTGCCGCAATGATCAGTATAATAACAAGAAAGTCTTTATACTGTTCCAGAAATATCTGCAGCGTGCTTTTCTTTTTTCCTTCTACCAGCTCATTAAAACCATATTTTTCCTGATTTTGTCTGGCCTGTTCACTTGTTAACATGTTTTCTTCTCCTCTCCTTCTTGCAATAGGATAAAAAAAAGACCCCTATTGCACAATTTTTCATGCAATAAAAGTCTCACCTTTTCATTGCGATACGGATGACGGATCATCGTATTGACGTATTCGCAAACGTCAGAACCATATATCATGTCTGACGCAAGTTACTCCCTTTTATCTTTAACTACTATACAAGAAAATATTTGCGCTGTCAATCATAAATTCTCAATAATTCGTGTCTTACAATATAAACTCTCATTACTGTTAGAATTGCCAGCTAACATATTTTCTAATCACTTTTTATAATATCCAGACCTTCTACCTCAAAGCAGGTGATCCATGGATATTCCACATAGTTGACAGAAACCTTTTCTGCCCGTGAAACGCCTTCTGCCGGATAGTAAACGTTTCCCAGTTCACTCTGATCCGCGGTATATCCCTTTTCCCGCATTACATCCTCCTCCTCATCGGTAAAGCTTACCGATACCTCCAGCCTCGGAGGTGCACATCAGCTGGTGATCTCTTCCACGTTCAGGACCACATGGCGCCAGCCATACTTCTCCATGTATTCCCTGGCATTGTCATTTAAATGAATCATTTACCTGCCATCCTTTCGTATATAAAAATAACGAAATCCCTGTATTCCCAAGGATTCCGTTGTTTCTTACTGAGCGTGCGGGGATTCGAACCCCGGACAACTTGATTAAAAGTCAAGTGCTCTACCACCTGAGCTACACGCCCAAAATAAACTATTTTCCAGGTAAAGAAAATGCCCAGAGCCGGAATCGAACCAGCGACACGAGGATTTTCAGTCCTCTGCTCTACCAACTGAGCTATCTGGGCGAAATTGCGGGGGCAGGATTTGAACCTACGACCTTCGGGTTATGAGCCCGACGAGCTTCCAGACTGCTCCACCCCGCGATATTTAATTTTTGTCTTTTTCAAGACAAAGCCGATGATCGGACTCGAACCGATAACCTGCTGATTACAAATCAGCTGCTCTGCCAATTGAGCCACATCGGCCTACTAGAGATCTAACGGCTAATGGATGGAGAAGGATTCGAACCTTCGAAGGCGTTGCCAACAGATTTACAGTCTGCCCCCTTTGGCCACTCGGGAATCCATCCATATTGTATGGGGCCTATAGGGCTCGAACCTATGACCCTCTGCTTGTAAGGCAGATGCTCTCCCAGCTGAGCTAAGACCCCATAAACGACCCAGAAGAGACTCGAACTCTCGACCTCCGCCGTGACAGGGCGGCGCTCTAACCAACTGAGCCACTGGGCCATTTCAGAAGATATCAATGTATCTTCAAAACTGCATATAAGAAATATCATCCTGCCTACCGACCTTCTTTGGTCATGCCCTCGACCGATTAGTAGCAGTCAGCTCCATACATTACTGCACT
>QWCV01000093.1_pt3 | contig 107689 bp, 94 predicted proteins | sample 1972621 | NCBI WGS metagenome assembly QWCV01 (sample SAMN09866699, study PRJNA288562) | Human gut metagenome isolate pre2_stool, whole genome shotgun sequencing... | isolation source: gut | host: Homo sapiens | place: USA: California | reverse complement strand
TCCGGGTGGTCCGGGCGGACAACGATGTGGCCGACGGCATCCGGGTGACGGCGGACCTGCTGAAGCGGCGGCGGATCGTGATCTGCGGCGCTTGCGCCGACTGCCTGCGGGAGATGGAAACGTACTGCTGGGACGACAAGGGGCGGCGGGACGCTCCGAAAAAGGAGCAGGACCACGCCATGGACGATCTGCGGTACTTCGCTATGGATCTGGCGGCGGAAGAGCAGAATGGCTTTGCGGCCACCTGGGTGGAGAGACGGGCCTGAGGGACCGCGGTAAGGAATGGACGGGAGGTTTGGAAGTTGAAGTGGTTTCGGAAACAGACGGCGCCGGCGGGAGCGTCGGTCCAGCTGCGGGAGGCGGGACACCACCCATTTGGACTGCTGGGGCAGTATGTGCCCATGCGCAGTGGGGAGATCCGGCTGTACCGGGCAGTACGGGAGGCGGTGCCGGTGGTGGACGCCGCCATCTACAAGCTGATCCGGATGGTGGGCGGTGTGACGGCGGCCTGTTCCGACCCGGCGGCAGAGCGGGGGCTGGGGGAATTCCTCCGCACGGTCCCGGCCGGACGGGGGCAGTATGGGGTCAATGCCTTTCTGGAGGGCTACCTGGACGCTCTTCTGACCTGCGGGCGAGCCATCGGGGAGATCGTGCCCGCAGCAGGAAACCGGGAGATTGCGGCCGTGCTGTGGGGCCGGGTGGAGGATATTGAGATTCGGGAGGGAGACCATCCCCTGGCATTTACAATCTGCGGCCCCGACGAGCAGGGGCGGATGGGGCCGCTGCCCTGTCAGGACTTGCTGCTGTTCACGCCTCTGAATCCTGAGGCGGACAGCCCCTATGGCGTGTCCCTTCTGCGGGGGCTCCCGTTTTTGACGGATATCCTGATGAAGATCTACCACACCATCGGGATTAACTGGGAGCGATGCGGCAGCCTGCGCTTCGCCGTCACCTGCCGGGACGACGGAAACGGCCAAGCGGAGGAGCGGAGCCGGATGCTGGCAGGAGAGTGGTCCCGGGCCATGCAGGATACCAGGAGCGGCAGCGTGCGGGACTTTGTGGCTGTGGGAGATGTGGATATCCAGGTCATCGGCGCTGACGCGCCCGTCCTGGACAGCGAGGTGCCGGTGCGGCAGATTTTGGAACAGGTGGTGGCCAAGACGGGGATCCCGCCCTTTATGCTGGGACTGAGCTGGAGCTCCACGGAGCGGATGAGCTCCCAGCAGGCGGACATGCTCACCACGGAGATCACGGCCATCCGGCGGACCATTACGCCGGTGGTGGAGCGGATCTGCCGGCTGTGGCTGCGGATGCACGGGTATACTTGCGGCTTTGAAGTCCTGTGGGAGGACATCAACCTCCAGGACGAGGTGGAGGACGCCCGTGCGGCCCTCTATCTGGAGCAGGCGCGGAAGCTGCGGCTTGAGAACGACGCGGCGGAGGCGGCCGCGTTCCATACAAGGAGAGAGGTATGAAAGAACTCGAAAAAAATCTGGAGGCAACGGGAGGCGTGCCGGCGGAGGCAGAGCTGGCGGCGATCAACCGCTTTGCCAAGTCACCCCTGCGGGCAGAGGAGGTGTACACCTTTTCCCTGCGGCTGTGCGACAACGAGGTGGACCGGGACTGGGAGCGGTTCGATACGGCGGCGCTCAACACACTGGGCGACCTGTTCGTGGGGAAGAGCGGCATCTTTGACCACCAGTGGACGGCGGAGGGGCAGACCGCCCGCATCTACCGGACGGAGATGGTGCGGGAGGGCGCCCAGGTGACCGCGGCAGGGGACGGCTACTGCTGGCTGAAGGCCTGGGCTTATCTGCTGCGGACGGAGAAAAACGCGGATCTGATCGCGGAGATCGAGGGAGGCATCAAGCGGGAGGTCAGCGTGGGGTGCAGCGTGGCCCGGCGGGTGTGCTCCATCTGCGGCGCAGAGGGCGGCACCTGCCAGCACACGCCGGGGCAGCGGTACGGGGAGCAGCTGTGCTACCTGGAGCTGCGGGATCCCACCGACGCATACGAGTGGTCCTTCGTGGCGGTGCCAGCCCAGCGGAAGGCGGGGGTCCTGAAGCGGTACGGCCACGAGAACCAGGGGATGGCACAGCTGCGGGCCCAGGCGGAGCTGGGGCGGAAATACCTGCGGGAGCTGCGGCGGGAGGTGACGCGGCTTGCCATGCTGGCGGACGACAGCATGGACGGCGGCGCCCTGGCCAAGGCGGCGGAGCATCTGGAGGAGCCGGAGCTGCTGGAGCTGAAGCGGGTCTACGGGGCCCAGGCAGCCCGCCGGTTCCCGCCTGTGCCACAGCTGCGGAGACGGGGAGCGGCAAAAACAGAGGACGAGACGGAATTTCTGATCTAAGGGAGGATGGAGCATGAAGCTTTCTTATGAGGGGATCGGCCAGTGGGCCGCCACCTTTGCCTGTGACGATCTGGCGGAGGGGGAGCTGGTGAAGGTCAGTGCCAACGGCACGGTGGCCGCCTGCGCGGCGGGCGACGATTTCTGCGGCATGGTGCTTTCTGTCGGCCGGGGCGGCGACGCCTGCGCCGTGGCCCTGGGCGGCATGGTCACCGCCGGGTACACCGTACCGGCAGAAGGAGCGGCACCGGCCCTGGGCTGGAGCGGCCTCAGCGCCGACGGCGAGGGCGGCGTCCAGGCGGACGCGGACGGCAGCACCTATCTGGTGGTGGATGTGGACACCACCGCCAAGACCGTGACCTTTGTACTGTGAGGAGGAGAGAGACGATGGCATATCATTTTGAGAACATCAAGCTGGAAAAGGGAATGTACGGCCGCAGCGGCCGAAGCTTTTCCCAGGCCCTGGAGGAGCTGGACCCCAGCGAACACTACCGGGGTACGCCTCTGGAGGGGCTGGACGCCTTTCAGCGGCAGCTGAAGCGATTTGACATCCATGTAAAGGGCGCGGGCAGCGATATGGTAGAGAAGTTCTTCCACACCTCCGACTCCGCCGTGCTGTTCCCGGAGTTCGTCTCCCGAGTGGTGCGGCAGGGGATGGAGGAAGAGAGCATCCTGCAGGCCATCACCGCTACGGTGACCAGATTTGACGGCATGGACTACCGGTCCATCGCCTCTGTACCCAGCGAGGAGGACAAAAAGCTTCGCCGGGTGGAAGAGGGCGCCCGGATCCCGGAGACCACCGTCCGCACCCAGGAGAACCTGGTGCACCTCTACAAGCGGGGCCGGATGCTGGTGGCCTCCTATGAAGCTATCCGGTTCCAGCGGTTGGACCTGTTTTCCGTGACCCTGCGGCAGATCGGCGCCTACATCGGCCGAATGCATCTGGAGGACGCCATCGGGGTGCTGCGCAGCGGCGACGGAAATCAGAATGCCGCACAGCAGTACACCATCGGCACGAAGCCTATCACCGGAACCAAGGGGACGCTGACCTATGACGCCCTGCTGGAGTTCTGGAGCCAGTTCGACCCCTACACCATGAACACCATGCTGGTGGGCAGCGACGTGATGCTGGCCATGCTGAAGCTGGATGAGTTCCAGAATCCCCTGACGGGGCTGAACTTCCAGGGCACCGGCACGTTGACCACGCCCCTGGGGGCAAAACTGCTGCGGACCTCTGCCATGCCGGCGGGGATCCTGATCGGCCTGGACAGGAACTACGCCCTGGAGCAGATCTGCGGCAGCGAGATCACGGTGGAGTATGACAAGCTCATTGACCGCCAGCTGGAGCGGGCGGCCATCACCTCCATCTCCGGATTTGCCAAGCTGTTCACGGAGGCATCCAAGGTCCTGGTGGTATGAGTGGGACACAGGAGACGGCCCTGACCCTGGCCCGGGAACTCTCCGGGGCCGGGGAGGCGGAAGAGGCTTTGCTGGAACTGCTTTGTCAGGCGGCGGAGCAGCAGTGGGAGAAGCGGCTGCGGCCGGGAATGACGACGGAGGACTGCGGCAAGGCGTTCCCCTGCGCCGTGGCCTTCACCGCCGCCGCGGACCTGGCGGCGGCGCGGGGCGGTGAAGGCGTGTCCGGCTTCACAGCGGGCAGCGTGTCCGTGCGGATCCGCGGCGCGGCGGAGAGCTGCGCTTTGGCGGAGAGCCTGCGGCGCACGGCGGAACGGCTGATGGCACCCTTTGCGGTGCCGGACGATTTTTGCTTTCGGGGAGTGAGAGGATGACAGACTGGGTTCGGCAGGTCCTGGAGCGATATGGACAGGATGTCACCGTGGACACGGCGGACGGAGAGCGGACCGTGCGGGCGTTTTTACAGCCGATGACGGAGCGGGATGAACGGGCCCGAAGTGACGTTACCTCCATCGGCTGGGTGGATGGGCGGCTGTGGCTGTATCTGGGGCAGACGGCCCTGGAGGAGGGGGAAGCCCTGGCCTGGGAGGCCACGCGCTTCCGGGTGCGCAGCTGCAGGCCCTACTACATTGGTAACGCGCTGTCCCACTACTGGGCGGCGCTGGAACAGGAGCGGGAGGCGGCGGAATGCGGGAGCTGAGTCAGATCCGGGATGCAGTGGTCTCCGCCCTGGCGGCGGAGGGGGTGGCGGCGCTGGACGCCTACCCGGACCAGCGGGCCAGGCGGTATGGCTGCCCGGTGGCAGCGGTGGCTGTGGAGACCGCAGAGAGCCGGACCGTGGGATTCTGCAATTATCTGGGCGAGGTCTTCGATACCGGGGCCGGCGCACCGCGGGAGCTGTATGGAAAGCAGCTGGAGGCGGTGATCTCCATAGAGATCCGGGGACAGCGGGCCGCGGACTGTGAACAGGGCTGTGAGACGGCGGCGGAGGTACTGCTGGAAAGGCTGCCCGCCGGCATCCGCCCCGGTGAGCTGAACTGGGAAGCCCTGACTTGGGAGCGGGAGACAGGGCTGTTCCTGCGGCGGGGAAGGCTCCGGTGCCGGGCGTATTTCCTGGCCCGGGCGGAAGAGGGCGACACGGTATTTTTGGACTTTCGATTGAAGGGAGCAGTGACCACTTGAGCGAGACAATGCATGAGCGGCCGGGGGTGTACTCCAGCTATGACGCGTCAACGGTGGTATCCGCCGGGCGGGCCGCCAAGGTCATTGGCGTGGCGGCCAAGGCGGTGAAGGGCACCGCCGGAGAGGTGGTGACCCTGACGGGCTATGCCGCGGGCGTGGCGGCCTTCGGCGAGGACGCAGCGGATACGCCGGGGATGAGCACCATCCTGCGGCTGCTGTTTGCCAATGGTGCCTCCACTGTGGCGGCGGTCCGGGTGGCGGAGGCCGGCGCGGTGAAGGACTACCAGGACGCCTTCGCGGCCCTGGGCGGGGAGGAGGCCCGGATTCTGGTGTGCGACAGCGCCGAGGAGACGGTGCAGCAGGCGCTACGGACTGCGGTGGAGGATGCCTCTGCCGCCCGGATGGAGCGGATCGCCGTGGTGGGCGGCGACGGTAAGTCGGCAGCGGAGCTGGTGACCCACGCGGCGGCGCTAAACAGCGAGCGAATGGTGCTGGTGGGGCCCGATGCCCTGGACAGCGGCGGGAAGACGCTGCCCGGCGTGTTCGCCGCAGCGGCCCTGGCAGGGGTCATCGCCTCCGGACGGGACCCGGGAGTGCCGCTCAACGGGGCGGAGATCCGGGGGCTGGGGGGCCTGGGCACCGCATACACCGACAATGACATCGACCTGCTGGTGCGGGGCGGCGTGACGCCCCTGGAGAGCACGGCGGGCACAGTATCCCCGGTGCGGGGGATTACCACCCGGACCACCACCGGCGGCGCAGCGGACACCACCTGGCGGGAGCTGACCACCATTCTGATCGTGGACGATGTGATCCCGGCAGTACGGCAGGCCCTGCGCAGCAAGTTCGCCCGGGCCAAAAACATGGCCCAAAGCCGCAGCGCCATCCGCTCTCAGGTGATTGTGGAGCTGGAGAAGAAGGTGGCCGAGGAGATCATCGACAGCTATGGCGAGGTGACGGTGACGGCCTCGGAGGATGACCCCACCGTGTGTCTGGTGGAGTTCAGCTTCGCGGTGGCCCACGGGCTGAATCAGATCTATCTGACGGTCCACATCACGGTGTAAGGAGGAGACGGTATGGAAGCAACGGGATTTCCCACCAGCGCGGACATCTATCTGGAGCTGGATGGGAGAAAGATCGCGGTGGTGCAGGGCTACACCGCCCGGGCCAGCAAATCCAGCCAGAGCGTAGAGGCGTTCGGCGAGAGCGAGCCGGTGGCCACCATCGAGGGTCAGCGGAAGTACACCCTGGAGCTGACACGGCTGTACGCCACTGAGGACGCGGTGACGGACGGCATCAATTTCTATGACCTGCGGGATTTCTCCCTGGTGATCTGCAAGCCGGACCGGAAGGTCATTTACAGCAGCTGCCAGTGGAGCGCCATTCAGGAAGAGGGCCAGCTGAATGCCATGGTGGCAGAGAAGGTGACCGTGGTGGCCTCCAAGCGGATCGAGACCACGGCATGATGGAGGAACTGGACGAGCTGCGGCCGCCCACGGCCTGGCGGCTGCTGGAGATCTGGCGGGGGACCCGGGAGCTGGCAGAGGAGCCCCTGGAACGCGCCCTGCTGTGCAACGCCCAGGTGCTGGCAGAGAGCTGCCTGCGCCAGGGGAAGCCGGTGTTCCCCGACGGCGCGGCGGTCCTGATCGGGCTGACCGCCGGGGAGATGGAAACGATGCTGCGCCGTCTGGCGGGGGAGGAACCCTCCCCCGCTCCGGCGGCGGTGAACCGGGACTTTGATCAGGGGCGGTTCCAGGCGTTGAAGGAGGGCTGAGATGGAATACATCCGGGAGATGCTGCGGCGGCAGCGGACCGCCTTGGGGCGGCTGATGCTGGGCGGCGGAAGTGCGGAAGAGCCGGAGGCCGCAGCCGCCTCTCCAGCCACGGAGAGAACGTCTCCGGCAGCGCCTGCCCCATGGGAAACGGACGGGACGGCGTCTGGGACCGGCGGATGGGAGATTCGTGGGAACAGCTTCGCGGGCGCTGGGGCCGACAGGCAGACCGGCCCCACTTCGGCGGGGGAGACGCTGCGGTTGGCCCTGGCCCGGAAGCGTGCGGAGCGGCAGTATACGGCCGCCTTTGGACCGGCTGGTACCGGAGAGACTGCCGATTCTGCTGGGAGGTGGAATCCCATGACGGAGGATGGCGGTCTGTCTGACGGAGGCGGGGCAACAATGCCCGGCGGAGGCGAAGCGGAGGAGATGTTCTATCTTCTGCCGGGACGCCGGGACTCCGGCGCGGCAGGAATGATGGAGAGCGCCAGGGCGCTGTCCCGCACGGTGCAGCGGGACGCCCGCCGGTATGACGGCGGATTCCCGCTGTATGACTGAGGAGGTGAGAATTTGCTGCTGAAACCCATGCGCTATAAGGACTACACCTGGCCTCACAACCCGGAGAGCTGCGCGGTGGAGTACCGGCGGCAGATAGCAGCCCACAAGATCCCCCTGGGGGGCTGGTACCTACAGGATCTGGGGCGGACATACCGCATTTTCCGGGGAGAGGGTACCTTTGCAGGGGAGCGGGCCTACGAGGAGTTCCAGACGCTGGCGGAGGTCTTTGACCAGACCGGGCCGGGGCTGCTGGTGCACCCGGTTTGGCGGACGGTCAGCGCCTATTTCGTGACCCTGGAGCTGATGGAGGAGCCGCTGCCGGACTATGTGCGCTACCGCTTTTCCTTCTGGGAGGACAGCACGGCCTCCGGCGGGCTGGTGGAAGTGCCCGTAGAAGGGGAGCCAGAGGGCGGAACGGACCCGGAGATTCCCGCCGGAGGCTGGGGTGCCGTCCATACAGTGCGGAAAGGAGAAACCCTGTGGGGGATCGCCTGGCGGTACGGCGTGGCGCTGACCGCCCTGATCGCAGCCAATCCCCAGATCAAGAACCCCAACTTGATCTACCCGGGGGATCAGGTGCGGATACCATGAGAGGACGGATCATCACCAGCGACCACCGGATTTTTGAGCTGCCGGTGCTGCTGCGCTGGAATATCACCTACACCGGCGGCGTGCCCTGCGACAGCTATGAGGTCACCTGCGTGTACGACAGGACCATGGCGGAGCTGCTGCATCTGGCGGCGGGTTTCCTGGCGCTGGACGAGAACGGCGGGGTGCTGCTGCGGGGCATCGTGGACGAGTACGAGGTGAAGCTGACGGCGGCGGGACTGACGGTGACCATCTGCGGCCGGGGATACGCCGCCCGGCTGCTGGACAATGAGTCCCGGCCGGTGACGTACCAGGGAGCCACGCTGGCGGAGATCGTCCGGTGCCATGCGGCGCCCTACGGCATTTCCAGCGCGGAGATCGCGCCGGTGTCGGCGGACTCTGTTTACACCGTGGCCGCCGGCACCAGTCAGTGGAAGGCGTTGGAGGGTTTCTGCCGGACCTATGGGGGCTTTTCGCCCCGCTTCCGGCGGGACGGGCTGCTGGTGGCGGCGCCGGAGCGGGACGACGGGCGGCGGATCGTCATCGACGGGACCAGCCCGATCCTCTCCTGCACCCTGCGGGAGGACCACTACGGTGTGCTGACGGAGGTGCTGGTCATCGACAAGACCCGGAACGTGTCCTACAGCGTGCAGAACCGGGACATGCTGGACCGGGGCGGCCAGTGCCGCCGGGTGGTCTACACCCCGGGGCAGAGCACCTGGGCTGCCATGCGGTATACCGGGGAGTATCAGATCCGGCAGTCCCGGGAGGAGGAACTGACCATTGAGCTGGGGCTGGCCGGGTGTTTCCCGGCGTTTCCCGGGGACACGGTCCGGCTGGAACTGGGGGCCATGGGCCTCTCCGGCGAGTACCGGGTGGCCGAGGCGGAAAACACGGCCTCCCCGGAGACGGGAGAGGTCTGTACATTGATACTGAGGGAGCGGATATGAGATGTGGCTATCGAGACAGATGAAAGCGCCGGCGCCCACGGCGGACGCGGATCTGGGCATGACCACCATCACCGGAGACAGCGTGGGCGTGGTCACCCGGGGGGAGGTACGGGCGCTTCCGGTGTATGGCCCCGGCGGCTATGTGTGGATGCCGGAGAGCGGCGCTGCGGTACTGGTTATCAAAGGTGGCCCTGGCGGGGAGGAGCAGTGCGTGGCGGGACAGCAGCAGGCTTTGATCCCGGAAGGCATGGGGCCGGGGGAGGTCTATCTCTTCACCCCCGGCGGAAACAGCGTGTACCTGCGCAGCGGCGGCGAGATCGAGCTGCAGGGCAAAGTGCGCATCCAGGGCAGCCTGACGGTGAACGGGGAGCCCTATGCGCCCTGCGAGAGCTGAGGGGGGATGGAGATGGGACTTTCCCTGCGGAATGGAGATTATGTGCCTGACGGGACCGGTGGCCTGCGGCGGACCGAGGGCCGGGAGGCCCTGTTGGAGCAGGTTCTCTTCCGCCTGACAGCGCGGCGGGGGACCTTCCCATTCCTGCCGGAGCTGGGGAGCCGGCTGTGGCAGCTGGGACAGCTGCCCGCCGCCAGACGGCAGAGCGCGGCGGAACAATATGTGGCGGAGGCCCTGGCGGCGGAACCGGGGCTGACGGTGGAGCAGGTGATTTTGACGGAATCCGGCGGCGGCCGGGCACAGGTGACGGTCGGCCTCACCTGGCAGGGAGAGGCTCTGTCCGTCACCGTGGAGGTATCGTGAGAGGAGCGGTTGTTTGAAAACGACAGAGGAGATCTACCAGACGCTGCTGGCGGCCTTCGCCCAGCGGGCGGGCTTCACACCAGAGGCAGACTGCGATCTGGCCGTGCGGCTGTACGCTGCGGCAGCGGAGCTGCAGGCCCTGGGCATCCAGAGCGAGTGGGTGCTGGACCAGAGCTTTCCCCAGACGGCCCGGGGCATGTATCTGGACTACCACGCCCAGATGCGTGGCATCGCCCGGACGGCGGCCACGAAGGCGGTGGGAACGCTCCGCTTTTCTGTGGAGCGGGCGCCGTCCACGGCTCTGAGCATCGCCGCCGGAACGGTCTGCATGACGGAGGGAGAGACCCGGTTCCAAACCACGGCGGAGGCGGTGCTGGCAGCAGGGGAGCTGTCCGTGGATGCTCCGGCGGAGGCCTTGGAGCCTGGGCGGAGCGGCAATGCCGCCGCGGGGACCATCGTGATCCTCACCGCCTGCCCGGTGGGGATCACCGGATGCACCAATCCGGCGCCCTTCACCGGCGGCAGTGACCAGGAGGACGACGCGAGCCTGCGGAGCCGGATTTTGGAGAGCTATCAGCGGCTGCCCAACGGGGCCAACGCGGCCTGGTACGAGCAGACCGCCATGGGCCATGAGGGCGTGGCGGCAGCCCGGGCAGTGGGCCGGGCCCGGGGGATCGGCACAGTGGATGTATACATCGCCACGGCGGCCGGACTGCCGAATGGGACACTGCTGGCGGCGGTCCAGGCGGACCTGCAGGAGCGGCGGGAGATCGCCGTGGACGTGCAGGTCAAGGCCCCGGCGGCGGTGGAGATGGACGTGTCCGCGGAGCTGGCCGTCCGGGAGGGGGCGGACTTCTCCGCGGTGAAGGCCGCCGCAGAGCAGGCTCTGGCGAGCTTTTTCAGCGGCCGCAGGCTGGGCGGGCCGGTACTGCTGGCGGAGCTGGGGGACCTGTTGTACCACGTGGAGGGCGTGGAGAACTACCGCCTGCTGGCCCCTGCCGCCGATCTGGCGGCGGAGGACGGAACGTTGCCCATGCTGGGCCGGGTGACGGTGACGGAAATGGAGGCGGACGACGATGTATGAGGCGCACCTGCGCAGCCTGCTCTCACCGCTGGGAATCTATGACTTGGAAGAGCACTCCGCCAGCGGCGCGGCCGTCTGCGCACTGGGAACAGGGCTGGACACAGTCAGCCGCCGGCTGGAGGAGATCGAGCGGGAGGCGCTGACTGCCACGGCGGAGGGAGAGGGGCTGGCCCGGCGGGAGGCCCTGTTTGCCCGCCGCCCCGCCGCCGTCACGGCAGAGGAACGGAGGGCCGCCATCGCGGCCCTTCTGCAGATTGACGGGGACAGCCTGACGCCCGCGGCCATCGACCGGACGATCCGGGGCTGCGGAATCCGCGCCCGGGCGCTGGAGATGGGCGGGGGACAGCTGCGGGTGATTTTCCCGGAGGTGGCCGGAGAGCCGGAGGACTTCGACCAGATCCGAAAGATCATTCTGGACATCCTGCCCTGCCACCTGGAAGTGGAGTTTTACTTCCGCTATCTCACCTGGGCGGAGTGCGAGGCCGCCGGGTACACCTGGGGCCAGGTGGAGGCGGCGGAATACACCTGGGAGAGTTTCCAGCTGGCGGTACCGCCGGAGCGATAGCGCAACGAAAAAAGGCCGCTGCCCTTACGGGCGGCGGCCTTTCTCTGCGCCGGAAGAGACTGGGCGGGCTGCTGTCTGAAAACCACATCAAAGCAGAAAAAGACAAATGGTTTTGTGGCGCGGACAATATTTTTTTACACTTCGCAGATTGCAAATTCTGGGATTTCCCTGTATACTGCATCTATCGAGACGCATACCGCGTTTGGAGACAAGCATACCCCGTCACATGAAAAGGAGGAAACACGTTATGGCGAATTTGACACTGTGGGAGCAGATCAAAGAGTTGAAGTCCCCCAAGTACAAGTGGGTGGACCTGACCCATGAGCTGAGTCCTGAGACGCCCCATTGGTTCGGCTTCAAGCCCCTGCAGGCGGACCTGCTGTTCGACTATGCGGAGGGCACGCCTGAGGACATGATGGCCCCTATGCGCTGTATCCAGTACAGCGTGGCCAGCCAGTACGGCACCCACACCGACGTGCCCCGGCACTTCTGGGGCAGCGGCCGGGACATGAGCGCGATCACCGTCCAGGAGCTGATGTATCCCCTGGTGGTCATCGACAAGTCCGCCGAGTGCGCCGCCAACCCCGACTTCATGCTGACGGTGGACGACCTGAAGGCCTGGGAGGCCCAGTACGGCAGGATCCCCGAGGGAGCGTTCGTGGCCTTCCGGTCCGACTGGTACAAAAAGCCCAACCTGGACAATCCCGATGAGAACGGCGTGCCCCATTATCCCGGCTGGGACAAGGCGGCCATCCAGTGGCTGGTGGAGGAGCGGAACATCGGAGCCATCGGCCACGAGCCGGCGGACACCGATCCCGGCTTCGTCACCACCAAGGAGGGCGCCTATCCCTATCCCGGTGAGCAGTACATCCTCCAGGTGGACCGGATCCAGATTGAGGTCATGCGGAATCTGGACCAGGTCCCGCCCGTGGGCAGCCTGATTGTCATCGGCTTTCCCAAGCTGAAGGACGGCACCGGATTCCCCACTAGATGCTTCGCCATCTGCCCGGTGGACTGATCCGGACCCAACAGGCGCGGCAGAGCTGCACTCTGCCGCGCCTGCGCTTCTTTACACTCAAACGTTTTTATGCTATCATGAAACCAGCTTATTTTTACAGGAGGATCGCACTATGGCACTGGAATTTGATGAACAGCTCTCCCGGCTGGAAAAGCCCAACCGCAATGAGATGACCAACAAGGAATATGCCGTCTTTAACGAGAACGTGGAGACCATGGAGAAGAACTGGGGCTTTATCAACAACCTGTTCAAGGTCCTGCCTCTGAACGCATCCCAGTACATCGGCTTCCTGGACTTCAAGGGATCCCTGTTCAACCCGGACACCTGCTACCTCACCAACGCGGACAAAGAGATGATCGGCGTGGTAGTCTCCTCCATCAACTGCTGCTCCTACTGCCTGACCACCCACGGCGATGCGCTGCGGGGCTATACCAAGAATCCCATGTTGGTGGATAAGCTCTGCTACAACTTCCGCTCCGCCAAGGATCTGCTGACGGAGAAGCAGTATGCCCTGTGCGAGTATGCCTGGTATGTCACCAAGCACGCCGACGAGATCGACGAGACCCAGATCGAGAACCTGCGCAAGGCGGGCTTCAACGACCACGAGATCCTGGAGGCCGCCTTTGTGGCCGGCTTCTTCAACTACACCAACCGCTGGGTTTCTACCATCGCCCCAGTGGCCAATCCCGGTCACTTCAGCCACAACCGCAATTTCGAGGGCTGACCCATGGCGTACAAAAAGCTCTTTGAACCTGGCCGCATCGGCGGCCTCACCATCCGGAATCGGGCCGTCATGTCCCCCATGGGCACAGACCTGGCGGACATTCGGGGCAACGCCACACCCCGTCTGATCGCCTATTACACTGAGCGGGCCAAGGGTGGCATCGGCCTCATCATCAACGAGTACACCGGAGTGGATGACGTGGACTCCATCCCCACCCAGCACAACCTGCGGATGGCCCAGGACTACAACGTCCAGGAGGCGGAGGAGCTGACCCGCTCCGTCCACGCCTACGGCGCCAAGATTTTCGCCCAGCTCCACCACGGCGGCGCCACCTCCAAAAGCGCCTTCACCGGTCGGCAGAACCTGAGCCCCAGCGGTGTCCCCATGGCGCCCGGGGGCGAGGTGCCCCGGGAGATGACCCTGGAGGACATCAAGCGGGTGCAGGAGAAGTTCATCGCCGCCGCCATCCGCTGCAAGAAGGCGGGCTATGACGGTGTGGAGCTCCACGGCGCCCACTCCTATCTGATCGCCCAGTTCTTCAGCAAGTACTACAACCGCCGCACCGACGCGTACGGCGGCTCCCTGGAGAACCGCTGCCGCTTCATCGACGAGATCATCGCCGGCATCCGGGCCAAGCTGGGTCGGTATCCCATCTCGGTCCGCATCTGCGGCGACGAGATGACCGACGAGCCCGGCTTCCTCACGCTGGAGGACGGCCTGGAGATCGGCCGTCACCTGGAGGTCCAGGGCATCGACTGCATCAACATTTCCAATGGCAGCTCCTGGAACGGCAACGCCAACTGCGAGCCCTTCTCCTACACCCCCGGCTGGAAGAAGCACGTGGCCAAGGCCTTCAAGGAGGCGCTGTCCATTCCCGTCATCGCCACCAACACCATCAAGGACCCGGATTTCGCCGAATCTTTGCTGGAGGAGGGCGTCAGCGACTTCGTGGCCCTGGGCCGCAGCCAGTTCGCGGACCCGGAGTTCATGAACAAGGCCAAGGCCGGCAGGCCGGAGAGCATCCGTAAGTGCATCGGCTGCATGTACTGCCGGGAGCGGCTGCTGGGCAACGCCATGCCGGTGGAGTGCTCCCTGAACCCCCGGCTGGGCCGGGAGTACCGCTACCGCTGGCAGGACCTCCAGAAGAACGGCAACAGCCGCCCCGTGGTAGTCGTGGGCGGCGGCCCCGGCGGCTTGGAGTGTGCCGTCATCCTGGCCAAGCGGGGCTTCGCCGTGACGCTGCTGGAGAAGGAGGCCGCCCTGGGTGGCACGTTGAACATCGCCAAGCTGCCGCCCCACAAGGCCAACCTCCAGGACGTCACCGACGTGCTGGCGCTGGAGGCCAGGGAGCTGGGCGTCACCGTGAAGCTGAACACCGAGGCCACGCCGGAGACCGTGGCGGCCCTGCACCCCGTGGGGGTGTTTCTGGCTGCCGGTGCGCCGCCGGTGGTGCCGAAGTCCATCCCCGGCATCGACAAGGCCGTGCTGGCGGAGGACGTCATCCTGGGTAAGGCCCCCTGCACCGGCAAGGTGGTGCTGGTGGGCACCGGCCTGACGGGCCTGGAGTGCGCGGAGATGATCCTGGAGCAGGGCCACAGCCTCGCCATGGTGGAGATGAACCCCACCGTGGGCCAGGGGATTTTCGGCGTGGTGTTCAACGACATTTACAGCCGTATCAAGCCCTATGACCCGGAGGTCTACACCAGCCACAGGCTCACTGCCGTCACTGATACCGGCGTGACCGTGGAGGACATGGCTACCGGTGAGACCAAGACCATCGCCGCGGACACCGTGGTGCTGGCCATGGGCACCCACAGCCAGGAGGCCATGGAGGCGTCTTACCGGGCCGCCGGACTGAACGCCATTCTGGTGGGCAGCGCCGAGATGCCGGGCCGCATTGCCGGTACTACCCGGGATGGCTTTGAAAAGGCATGGGGCTTCGAGGCAGAGTGATTTGGCAGGCTCCCCGGAAAGGGGCCGGAACGGGCACAGCGATTCCCGCATGATCCGGCGCACCGGGAATACCGGCGAATGCCGCTGTACATGAAGCTTTTTGGGCATTATTTCCAATCGCACACGGTAAAAGAGACCGGACAGATTTCTGTCCGGTCTCTTTTTGGCAGGGTCAGGCAAACAGTTCAGCACCCGTTCAGGGGATTCACATCCCCCTCCGGCGGCACGATGCACAGGGCCATCAGCTGCCCCTTGCCGGTATTGCCGAAGTTGTGGCGCACGCCGCCGGGCACATGGACCCAGGTGCCGAACTCCAGGGGCACCCGTTCCTTGTCGATGAGGAAATAGCCCTCCCCCTGGATGCAGAGGAACCAGTGTGGCCAGGGGTGGGAGTGGACACTGCTCTCGGCCTCCGGCTCCAGAGTGAAGAGGCGCATCACATAGTCGTTCCAGAACCGGCCGTCAGGCCCGAAGACGATCTTCTTGGTGGAATTTTCAATGAAGTGTCCGCCGGTCACCACCGGCAGATCCCGGATGTTGCCGGAATACTCGCTCATAGACAGATCCTCCCCTTATTTTGATAACCTCAGTATAGAATCTTTGGGTGGAAAAATCAAGTGTTCTCCAGAGAGGCGGCATAGCGGAGCACGTTCTCCAGTACAAAGTCGGGAAAGCGGCAGTCCCTGCCGCACACCCGCGTGCGCTCCCGGGGCAGCCGGGGCAGCAGCTCCGCGTCCGGGATCAGGGCCAGGTCCGCCTGACGGAGCATGGGCACGTCGATGACGCTGTCCCCGGCGGCGATCACCCGCTCCGGGCCGAACCGCTCCACCGCCCGGCGGAGAGCGGTCCCCTTGTCGATCCCCGGTGGAAAGAAATAGACCTTCCGGCCGGAGACCACCGCCTGGAGGGCGGAGCCGCCGCACCAATCCCGGGCCACGCGTTCCGCCGCCGGGATGTCCGGATAAGCGGCGTAGACGTACACACCCTCCACGCACCGCACGGAGGTGGCCCCGCCCTGCCGGGTCAGATGATCCAGGACCGCGGCCAGCGCCTCCCGGTGGTCCCGGACCAGCGCCTGGGACGCGGCGTACCACGCCCGGTCCACCTGACCGTCCCGCAGCAGGACGGCGCCGTTGGCGGTCAGGGCAATCCTGGGCGCCGTGCCGTCCGGCCACTGGATGCGCTGGTACTGCTCGATGGACCGGGTGGTGATGGGCAGCAGATGGACCCGCTGGACGACCTGGGGCAGCAGGTCTGGCGTCTCCCGGGTGAAGAAGCCCTGCTCGGCCCCGTTCAGACGCTCCACACACCGGTCCTCGGGCTGCCGGTGCCGGTGGGAGAAGAGGAGCGTGTTGTCCAGGTCGCTGGCAAACAGAATCGTTCCCATGGCTATGTGTCCGCCAGGTCCCGGATCAGGCCGCAGGCCCGGTAGTTCTCCAGGGGATACTCCACCAGCTCCGCGCCCTTCTCCCTGGCCAGTTGGTAGATGTGCCCCAGATGGGCTTCGTCTCGGAGGCTGTGGACCAGCACCTTCCAGGGCACCCGCCGCAGCAGGACACGGGTGGCCTCCCCGATGCTGGGCTTGATGAGATTGATGTCCCGGATGCCGAAGTCCGCCCCGATCCGGTGCACCTCCTCCAGTCCGGCCCGGCCGCTGCGCCGGGGCGGGGGAACGGCGTCGGCACAGGCGGGGAAATGGGCCTGGATGGTGTCGATGAACTGGTACGTCAGGTCCTGGTCCTTCAGCTCCCGGTAGAAGGCAGCGCCGTGAAAGTCCCCGGGGCCGATGATGTCGCCGCGGAGGAACGTCCGGCTCAACAGGCCGGACACGGTGGAGTTCAGGCAGGAGCTGGCGATGAGGAAATCGTCATGGGTGCCGCAGATGGCCGCTACGTTGGCCGGGTCCGACAAAACTGTCAGCCCCGGCGAGACGCCGGGGTAGTCCGTCATGGCTGCGTCCAGCTGCCGCTGGATGGCGCCCTTGCCGGTCCAGCCGTCCACGAACTGGATATCTCCAGGGGCGTGGCGGTCCAGGAGATAGGCCATGGCATTGCGGTCGATGCCCCGGCCCCGAATGATGGAGATGGTGTAATGGGGGAGGTCGGCACCGTACCGGCCTTGGAGATAGCGGCGGATCAGAATGCCGATGGGCGTCCCTGCCCGGGCCAGGGAGACCAGGGCGCACTGCCTTCCCCTGCTCTCCCAAATCTGCTCCGCCGCCCGGGCCACAGCCTCCGCTGTGATGCCGGCGTACCGCTCCAGGGCGTCGTGATAGGCGGCCAGATAGGCCGGGGAGGGCTCATACTCCAGGGGCAGCATCTCCGAGTAGTGGACACCGCTCTGGATCCTGGCCTCCCGCTCCCGGGTGCCCAGGGGCGTCACCAGGCCGGTGATGTCTTTCAGCAGGATGGTCACATCCTGACTTTGATATGTGCTGAACATAAGATCCTCTCAAATTCTGCAGAGATAGAGTCGGGGACAGCCCAGCTGCCCCAGGGCCGCCGCCAGCCGGGTGCAGGCGGTCCCGTCCACCGCCGCGGGCGCATCCGTCACCACCAGGGCGGCGTCATAGGCGGCCAGGTCATAGAGATATGTCTTCCGGTCCCCACCGTAGAAGCTGGGCAGCAGCACCCCGTTTCGGATGGGGTAGGCAGAGTCGGGGCAGATACCGATGGGACTGCGGGTAGTGGCATGGCAGCGCACTGTGGCACAGAGACCCGTCTGCTCCGCCAGCGACCCTACCGTCAGGGCAGGATACATGCACTCTTCGGTCCCCAGCACCAGCAGGGCGCCCCGGTCCGGCAGCTCCTCCCGGAGGCGGGACAGCACCTCTTCCGCGGCGGCGCGGCAGCAGTCCGTATAGCAGCCGACGGCCACACCACGGCGTGGGTCCGGCAGAGGCTCCGCCGTGTACAGCGTCCGCAGGTCCGGCAGGGGGCCCTGGGCAGGGGGAGCCGCCTCCTTTACAGGGATCCCGGTCACCATCCGCTCATAGTCTTGATGTTCCAGCCGCACCAGGCACTCACAGGCAATGCCGGCCTCTGCCAGCCTGGCCTGGTTCTCCGGAGAGACCCGGCTGAGGATGGACGCAGCTGCCAGCCGCCGCTCGCCCAGCCGGGGATACCGCTCCCGCAGCTGCTGGACCATGTTGATGAGGGTCCGCCCGGTGGAGAACTCGTCATCCACGAATACGATGGCGGGGCTGCGGTCGATCCAGTCCGCCAGCTGGTCGGCACAGAGCCGGTGTTCCGCTGCGTGGCTGTGCTCCTCCCGAAAGAGGATCCAATCTCCGTCCAACGCCTCCCGGGTGGTGTGGACATAGAGGCAGTCCGGCCCCAGCCGGGCTGCCACGGCGGCGCCGATGGCGGTGGCCGTCTCGGCAAAGCCGATGACCAGCCGGGCCTCCGGGTACTTGGCGGCCACCTGGTTCCCCAGGGCACCCATCATCTCCAGAGCCGCCGCGGGGCTCACAGGGATGTGCTTGGCCTGCAGGGGATTGACCAGCAGGTAGCTCCGCTTGGGGTTGTTGTATCGCTTGGCGATCCGCAGCGTGTCTGCGGCCGTATATGGGTGCATTGCGGCACCCTCCCTTCGTCGTGTCATGAAATCGTGGTGAGACTTTGATTATAGCACAGCTTCCACCCCAAAGAAACCTCTTTCCCGCGCCTCGGCCATTTCAAATTGCGCCGCCGGAGAATCTGTGGTAAGATGGGAAAAACAACACCGCCGCGGCCGGCGGGGAGGAGCGCACCATGAAAAAGCTGCAATACAATTCTCCGGTGATCCTGACCTTTTTCCTGCTGTCCCTGGGTGTCCTGCTGCTGGACTGGCTCACCAGCGGGTGGACCACCCTCCACGCCTTCTGTGTCTACCGCTCCTCCCTGGCAGATCCGCTGTTCTATGTGCGGCTGTTCGGCCATGTGCTGGGCCACGCGGATTTCGACCATTTCCTGGGCAATATGCTGCTGCTCCTGGTGATCGGCCCACCGCTGGAGGAGAAGTACGGCAGCCGGACGCTGCTGGCCGGCATTCTACTGACGGCGGGGGTCTCCGGCATCCTGCAATGCGTGTTCTTCCCCGGCTCCGCCCTGCTGGGGGCCAGCGGCATTGTGTTCATGCTGATTATGCTGGCCTCCCTGGCGGGCATGAAGGACGGCCGCATCCCCCTGACGCTGATCCTGGCAGCGGTCCTGTATCTGGGGCAGGAGGTGTACGCCATGGTGGCCCTGCGGGACAACGTGGCCAACTTCATGCATCTGGTGGGCGGCGTCACCGGCACGGTATTCGGCGTGGTGCTGGCAAAAAGGCGGTGAAGAAAAAAGAGGCGGGCATTTTGGATGCCTGCCTCTTTTTTCGGTTTACTTCCGTCCCACGATCACCTTGCGGAGGATGTCCACGGGGATCATGGTGAACGCCAGCAGAATGGCGGCAGCCCACCCGGCGGGCGGGAAGGGCACACAGCTGAACATATTGCTGATCCAGCCGAATACCGGCACGGGGATCAGGGCAGCGTTGACGATGAACGCCTGCACCAGGACGATGATAACGAACACCCGCATGAAACCGGGGTTCAGCTTCAGATCCTTAAAGATGTCAAAGCTGTCGCTGCGCACGTTGAAGGCGTTGAACAGGGCGCTCCAGATGAACAGCACGAAATAGGCGGAGAGCTTCTGCTCCGTGCTGGCAAAGAAGCTGTCAAAGAAAGGCACTTTCAGGAAGACAAAGCTCAACGCCGTCAGCCACAGGCCCATGGTGACGATCTGGGCCATCATGGACTTGCTGACAATGCTCTCATCCCGGCGGCGGGGCGGCTCGGACATATACCGCTCCTGGGCGGGCTCATTGCCCAGCATGATGGCGCCCAAGCCGTCCATCACCAGGTTCACGAACAGCAGGTGGGTGACTTTCAGGGGCTCCTCCACGCCGAAGAAGGGAGCGATAGCGCTGACCACCACGGCGGCCACATTGATGACCAGCTGGAACCTGCAGAATTTCAGGATATTGTGGTAAATGGTCCGGCCGTACCAGATGGCGTCCTTGATGGACTTGAAGTTGTCGTCCAGGATGACGATCTTGCCGGCCTCCTTGGCAGCCTCGGTGCCGCTGCCCATGGCGAAGCCCACGTCCGCCCGCTTCAGGGCCGGGGAGTCGTTGACGCCGTCGCCGGTCATGCCCACCACCAGGTTCAGCTCCTGGCACAGGCGCACCATCCGGGACTTGTCCGTGGGCAGGGCGCGGGCGATGACCCGGATGCGGGGGATGATCTTCTTCACCTCGTCGTCGGACAGCTCGTTGAGCTGGGTGGAGGTCAGCGCCACATCGTCCCGGGTCCGCAGCAGCCCGGCCTCCCGGGCGATGGCCACGGCGGTCTCCAGCCGGTCGCCGGTAATCATGACCACCTGGATGCCGGCCTTCTGCACCTCGGCGATGGCCTCCCGGGCCTCGGGACGCACGTCGTCCCGGATGCCCACCAGGCCGATCAGCACCGTGTCGGCGTTGATGGCGTTCTCCGTCATCTCGCTGGGGGAGTAGCCGAAGGCCAGCACCCGCATGGACTTGCCTGCCAGCTCGTCGATCTTGGCGTTCAGGGACTCCAGGTCCAGGGGATGCTCGTCCCCGTCCAGGCTGAGGTACTTCTGGGCCACGGCCAGGAACTTCTCCGGCGCGCCCTTGTAGAAGGTGCGGCCCGCCCCGGCGATGTAGGCCTGGCTGAACTTATTGGCGGAGTTGAAGCTTTGGGATTTGGTGACGGCATAGGAGGAGACCTCATCCAGCTTGTGGAAGGTCTCCTGCCCCAGAAAGCGCATCAGCGCCTGGTCCGTGGCGTTGCCGCCCACCACGCGGCCGCTGCCGTCATACATGGACTGGCTGTTCTTGCCGATGGCCAGATCGATCAGGCCCTTGAGCTTGGTTTGCTGGGCCAGTTGATCCAGAGGGATAGCCACGCCGTCTGCGGTGAAGAACTCCACCACCTCCAGGTGGCCCTTGGTAATGGTGCCCGTCTTGTCACTGAACAGGATGTTCAGGGAGCCGGCGGTCTCGATGCCCTCCGCCTTGCGGACCAGCACGTTGTGGTCCAGCATCTTGCTGGTGTTCTGCATCAGCACCAGAGAGATCATCAGGGGCAGCCCCTCCGGCACGGCGCACACGATGATGACCACCGCCAGGGACACAGCCTCCACGATGTCCTGGATGATGACTGGGGCTCCGGAGGAGAAGTACGCCGCAAACCCGCCGGCGGAGAGGATGAAGTAGCCAAAGTACATGATGGCGATAACCACGGCGCCGATGTAGCCGAAGCGGGAGATCATGTCCGCCAGCTTCCCGAGCTTCACCTTCAGGGGAGAGTCCGGCTCGTCGTCCTGCATCTCCTCGGCCATCTTGCCCATCATGGTGGCAAGGCCCACCTTGCGCACATCCAGCACGCCCTCGCCGTCAAACAGCACGGCGCCCCGGAACAGGGAGTGGGCGTCCACGAAGGTGTCGCCGGTGATGTCCTCCGGCAGGGGGAAGGACTCGTCCGCCGCGGTCTTGGGGCATTCCTCCGCCTCGCCGTTGAGGGCGGAGTTGTCCACCCTTAAAGTTCCGTGGATCAGCACGCCGTCCGCCGGCACCTTGTCGCCGGACTGGAGCAGGACCTTGTCCCCCACCACCACGTCATCCACGTCGATGACGGTGACCAGACCGTTGCGGTAGACCTTGCACTGATCTTTTTTGGTGCTGTCCTTCAGCTGGCGGTACTTCGTGTCGCTGGCCACGCCGGTCTTGGCGGAGACGAATGCCACGATCAGCACGGCCACGACAGTGCCGATGGGCTCATAGATCTCCGCATAGCCCAGCACACACATGACGATCATCAGGGCCGCAATAGCCAGCAGGATCCGGATCATGGGGTCCTTGAACGTCTCCTTGAACTCCGCCCAGAAGGTGGTGGGTTCGGAGTCGGGGATCACATTGGACCCGTATTTTTTTCGGGATTCCTCAACTTGTTTGTCAGTCAGTCCATTAAAATGCATGATTGTTACACCCATTCGCTGCGGGAAGGGGGCCTGCGCACAGCAGACCCCTCCCGCGGTTCAAATTTTCAATATCTTTTTTTGGGGCCGCCGCTCACATATAGCGCCGGGCCAGCTCCACCAGGCCGGGATCCGTGGTGGCCTGGCCGATGGCGTTGAACTTCCACTCGCCGTTGTTTCGATAGACCTCGCCGAAGATCATGGCGGTCATGTTGTCGTAGTTCTCGGAGAGGTTGTAGCGGCACATCTCCTGGTTGTTCCGGGCGTCCACGATGCGGATGAACGCGTTCTGGATCATGCCGAAGTGCTGGCGGCGCTGCACTGCCTGATAGATGTTCACCACCAGGACAATGCGGTCATACTCCGCGGGGACGCGGGCCAGATCCACCACGATCTGCTCATCGTCGCCTTCGCCGGCGCCGGTCAGGTTATCGCCCATGTGCTGGACAGTGCCGGTGTAGTGCTTCAGATTGCCGAAGTAGACGATGTCCTTCTTGTCCGTCAGCTTGCCGTTCTGCAGCACAAAGGCAGAGGCATCGCAATCGATGGCGGGGCCAGAGGACCCGAACAGGCTGCCGAACAAACCGCCCTTGGACTTGGCGGCCTCATCCCAGCCCAGACCGATGATGACTTTGGAAAGACCCTCGTTGCCCTTGGTCAGGCTGATCTTCTGGCCCTTTTGCAGACTCACAGACATATATATTTCCTCCTTCAAAATGTCCGGCCGCGCCCCCGGGCGCGGCCGGAGAGATCTGATGCTCCCTGTCGGGATGCTTATTCCACGTCCACGCCGTAGTTGGCGCACAGGGCCGCCAGACCGCCCTGATAGCCGCTGCCGATGGCGTTGAACTTCCACTCGCCGTTGTTCTTATAGACCTCACCGAACACCGCCGCCGTCTCGATGGAGAAGTCCTCGCCCAGGTCATAGCGGAGCATCTCCTGGCCGTTGGTCTCATCGAAGATGCGGATGAAGGCGTTGTTCACCATACCGAAGTTCTGCCGGCGGCTCTCCGCCTCGTAGATGGTCACGGTGAAGGCGATGCGCTGGATGTTGTCGGGCACCTTCGTCAGGTCGATGCGGATCTGTTCATCGTCCCCGGCACCCTCCCCGGTCAGGTTATCGCCCAGATGCTCTACCGCGCCGGAACTGTGCTTGAGATTGCCGTAGAACACGAAGTCCCCGGAGGAGGTCACTTTGCCGCTCTCTCCCAGCAGGAAGGCCGCCGCGTCCAAATCAAAATCCCCGCCGGTGTCAAAGCTGTTCACGTCCCAGCCCAGGCCCACGACCACCTTGGTCAGGCCGGGATTCCCCTTGGTCAGGCTGACTTTCTGTCCTTTTTGTAAACTGATAGGCATGATATTCCTCCTTGTAATCACTCAGCGTCAATGCCGTAGTGGCCGCACAGGGCTGCCAGACCGCCCTGGAAGCCGCTGCCGATGGCATTGAATTTCCACTCGCCGTTGTGGCGGTACAGCTCACCCACCACGATGGCCGTCTCGATGGAGAAGTCCTCCGCCAGGTCGTAGCGGATCAGTTCCGTGCCGGTGGACTGGTCCACGATGCGGATGAAGGCATTGGACACCTGGCCGAAGTTCTGGCGGCGGTTCTCCGCGTCATAGATGGTGCAGGTGAAGGCGATCCGCTCGATGCTGGCGGGCACCTTGGCCAGATCCACCATGATCTGCTCGTCATCGCCGTCGCCTTCGCCGGTCAGGTTGTCGCCCATGTGCTCCACCGCGCCGGTGCTGTGCTTGAGGTTGCCATAGAAGATGAAGTCCCGCTCCGTGGGGCACTTTCCGCTGGCGCCCAGCAGGAAGGCAGCCGCGTCCAGGTCAAAGGCGCTGCCGCTGTCAAAGGCGTTCACGTCCCAGCCCAGGCCCACCATGATCTTGGTGAGGCCGGGGTTGCCCTTGGTCAGGTCGACTTTTTGTCCCTTGGAAAGATTGATCGGCATAGTGATTTCCTCCGTTCCCAATATTTAATGATTCACGGACCCCTTGTCCGGCATGTGATACATCTGGTCGAACTGGGCCTTGATGGCCTCCAGTCGCTTTTGGTCCTCCACCCGCTGCTTGCGGGCGTTCTCCTGGATCTGCTTCGTCTCGTCGATGCCGCTGACGATGGTGCGCCAGGTCTGCTCCAGCGTCTCGATTTTAATGGAGCTACCGGAGGCCAGACGGGCGGTCATCTTGGCCTGCTCCGCCGTGTTCTGGGCGTTGCGGATCAGCATTTCATTGGTCTTGGCGTCCAGGGCGCTCATGGCCTCCGCCTGCAGCCGCTGGCGCTTGAGCATGATGGCCTGGGTCAGCGCCTGCTTGAACACCGGCAGGGTGATGATGAAGGCGGAGTTGATCTTCCGCACCAGATTCATATTGCTGAACTGCATGGTCTTGATCATGGGGATGGACTGCATGGCCACGTTCTCCGCCGTCCGCAGGTCCTGAGTCCGCTGCTCCAGCATCATCAGGGCCTGATTCAGGGTGGTCAGCTCGAACTGGATGGAGTTGTCCCCTGTGGCCTCCATATCCGCCTGGCGCTGGGCGATGTATGCCTCCAGCTCCCGGCACCCCTGCTCACCGGCCAGGATGTAACGCACCAGCTCGTGGTAGTAGTTCACATTGGCCTGGAACATCTCCTCCAGCTTCCGGTTGGACTGCTTGATGTCTGCCTCGTACTGCTTCAGCTGGACATAGATCTTGTCCACTTCATCGCCCATGGTGTGGTACTTGGCGAGGATTTTGTCCAGCTGCTTGCGGAGGTTTCCGAACAGCTTGCCGAAGAGGCCGGGGTTCTCCTTGATCTCTTCGATGTCGAACTTGTCCATGATCTTGGCCAGCGTGTTCAGCATCGCGCTGGAGTCATCCAGCTGGGACAGGTTCATGCTGTTGAGTACCACGTCGGAGCACTTGGAGATCTCGTCTGCTGCTCCGGCGCCGAAGGAGACAATGGACTCCAGGTTGTATACCTCGATCTGGCTGGCTAGGGCATCCACCTCCGGCGAGTTGACCAGCGTCTGGGTCATCATCTGCCGGTCGGCGGAGATGTCGTACTGCTGATAGCTCTCTTCTTCCTGGGGGGCGGCAGGTGCCTGTCCCTGAGAGGGCTGAGGCTGGGATGGGGTCGGTCTGCTGAGATTCAGGCCCATAAGTCATATACTCCTTCCAAATAGTTTTCTGATGGAGTGCAGTCCGCTTTCCTGCACGGTGTTGAAATCAGGAATCCGCAGGTCGTAAAGATAGTCCCCGATCTGCGTCTCGCTGGCAAAGGGGCGCGTGAAGTGCTGCTCGATGCACTGGTAGCCGGTGGGGACGAAGAATAGCACGTCGAAGCCAACCAGGCTTAGAAACGCGGTGAGGATGCTGTCCTCCAGAGAGATCCTCTCCTCTGTGGGGTTGATGTAGATGAGCTTGGGGTTCTTCTTGGTGAAGTCGAACTTCTGGATCTTCCGCAGCAGGTCCTTGGGGAGATTCAGGGCGGTGGCGATCACCGTGTACTCCGTGCCGTTCTCAAAGGTGCCGCGGATCAGCTTCTGGTCCAGCAGCAGCTGCAATTTGTCCAACAGGTGCTCCTGCATCTCCGCCCGCAGGATGCCGTAGAGATAGGCGCTGTGGGACTTGATCTTGCCGCGCAGCAGCTTGCCGTTCTTCAAAAACTGCGTGGCGTACGGCTTCACGGGGTTGGGATCCGTGCCCTGGACCCAGGGGACAGACCGGACCACCTCCGTGTCCGGCGTGATGAGCTTCTTGATGTCCAGCCAGTACTGGGAGGCGTTGCCGTCCTTCACGCCGCAGATCTTCTGGCAGATCACCGGCAGGGTGACGGTGTCCCCCGCGGCGGAAAAGCTGGGACGGTATTTCATCTCCTGGTCCCACAGAATCGGGATCTCCTCGTACATGGTCTGCAGCAGGACCGTGGAGGCCTTGGCGTACTGCTGGTTCCGATACAGTCCCGTATCCTGGTACATCAGCCGGTCCAGATCCCGCTCCGCCTGATAGGCGGCGGTGGTGACCCGGGCCTGGTTCTGGTCCACCGGGAAGCGGTCCAGAGAGACGGATTGGGGACAGTGGACCTCCAGCAGATCCGGGGTGTGGAGGGCGCTGCCCTCATTCAGATTGGGGAGCAGCAACAGGACATCCACCGGCAGGCGGGCCAGCAGCCGCAGGAACAGGGCTCCGGTGTCCGACGCGCATCTGCCAAACTGGAGAAAGACCGCCACCTCCGGCGCCTTCCAGTCCGGAAAGAGGTCCTTCTGATACCGGTTCAGCCAGCACAGGAGGTACACCGCCCGGCTGGTGAGCTTGGAGACGCTGCCGCCGTACCGCTCCCCCTCCTCCAGCACCAGATCGATGAAAGCTCGGGTCATCAGGCGCTGGAGCTCCACATTGGCCGGATACCGGATGTTGGCGGCGAGACCCGCCGCCAGCTGCTCTGCGGAGGCGTAGTTGCCCCGCTTGACCGCGGCGATCTCCTCCGGCCCGGGGGGCGCGGGGTCTCCGTTGACCACGCAGATCCGGCGGCCGCCGCCCTGGAGGGACTGATAAAACGCGAAGAGGTCGTTGGTATAGGTGAGATTGTCCTCCACGCCGTACTGGCAGAGGAAGAGGTTGCAGAAAAAGCGAGGATCGTTTCCGCGGGCCTGCACAGCCGTCAGCGCCGCGTTCAGCTCTGCCTTCTGCACCCAGGCGTTGGTGCAGGGAGAGAGGGAGGGCGGCGTGCCGTAGAGCCGCTGGCGGCGCACCTCCCGCTCCAGCTCCGCCTGAAGCTGCTTGACACCGAAGCCCGCCGGGAAGGGCCCCAGGCCAGGGGCCTGATACAGGTGCGACAGGGCCGACTGGGGGTCCACGGTGAGATATGCCTGGTCGCCGCCGCACTCCAGCAGGACGATATCCGCCCCCGCCCGGGAGAGGACCGTCAGCAGCTGCAGCTCATAATGGCTCACGTCCCCGGCATAGAGGATCTTGGGCAGCGTCTCGCCGCCCAGCACGTTGACGATCCGCTCGAACTTGTAGTAGAGCCAGCACATGTATTTCATGTAGGCATTGCGGAGCATATTGTCGTTTTTGCCCGCCCGGCGCATATCGTCCAGGGTGGCATACATGGCCGTCACCACAGCGTCCCGCTGCCCGTCCGTCATCCGGGGCAGCCATTTTTTCAGCCGCTGGGAGAGAAAATCCCGGTCCATCTGGAAACCGGACCCCATCATCTCATTGAAATAGGACAGGTTGTCGGGCGTGGGGTTGGGGATGCGCCCGTCGATGATGACGCCGGACCGGCGGGCCGCCTCATAGTAGCGGCGCAGAAAAGCGGCCACCGTCTCCCCGTACCCGGCGATCCGGCAGAAAAACACGCGGGACCCGCCCCGTTCCGAGAGCGGGCGGAAATAATCATTCAGTTGTGCCGTTCCCGCCTGTTGAAACATCGCAGCCCAGTCTCTTTCTCATCACAAGATTTGTGTTTCTCATTATAGCGGCTTTGGAGAGGATTTTCAACAGATGCATGGAGCATAGCTTGAGAATCCACAAAAATTTTACATTCGTCAGCATGGCGCGGGTATTTTCTTCTCCGGCGGGAAGTGCTATAATAGCGCCCATAAGTGCCCGGCCGAAGCCGGCCGCTGATCTGAAGGTAAAAGAGGATGAGCATGAGAAGCAAGTTGACTGGATATGACGTGGGAGCACTGCTCTACTGCCCTGCCAACGCCCACGGGTCGATTGTGGGCGCGATTGTGGAGCAGCGGTTTCCAACGCCGTATTCTCTGGCGTTCTGCCTGGAGGACACGGTGCGGGAGGACGCCGTGGCGGACGCGGAGCGGATGCTGCGGGGGACGCTGTCCCGGATCGCGTCCGCTGCGGAGGGCGGCTCCTTTTTTCTGCCGCCCATTTTTGTCCGGGTCCGGTCACCGGAGCAGCTGCTGCGGCTGGCGGAGGAGTACGCCCCGTTTTCCTCCATTCTCCGTGGATTCATCCTGCCCAAGTTTTTCCTGGAGAACTGCGGGGCCTATCTTGCAGCCATCCGCTCCATCGGCCGGACGGAGGAGTACTTCTATATGCCGGTGTTTGAGTCTGCGGCCATGATTCCCCCGCAGACTCGCCGAGAGGCTCTGACGGAGGTGCGGGCCCAGCTGGACACCGTGTCTGGCTCTATTTTAAACATCCGGGTGGGGGGGAACGACCTCTCCCACGCCTTCGGCCTGCGCCGTCCGGCAAATCGGACCATCTACGACCTGCGCCCGGTGGCGGATATCCTCATCGACATCGTGGCGGCTTTCGGCACTCAATACGTGGTGTCCGGCCCGGTATGGGAGTATTACTCCGGCGAGGGATGGGAAGAGGGGCTGCGCCGGGAGATGGAGCTGGATCTGCTGAATGGCTTCACCGGCAAGACCGTCATCCATCCCAATCAGATCCCCGTGGTGAACGAAATGCTCCGCGTCTCCCAGCAGGATTACGCGGACGCCCGGGCTATCCTGAACTGGGATACCGGCAGCGGCAGTCTGGTCTCTGCCAGTGAGGACGGCGGCCGGATGAACGAGTACAACACCCATAGCCGCTGGGCCCGGCGGATCGTCCTGCGTGCGGAGCGGTACGGCGTCAGGGCGTGAGAAAAAGGACTTGAATTTCGCTCCGACCTCCTGTATAATAAACCAGTATCCACCGGCCAGTGTGATGGAATTGGTAGACGTGACGGACTCAAAATCCGTTGGTGGCGACACCGTGTGGGTTCGAGTCCCACCACTGGCACCAGTTGAAAATACTCAGGTTTTTCATGAATTGAAAACCTGAGTATTTTCTTTTTGAAGCCCGGTTCTCTCCTGGAGTTCTCTCCTCCGGCTTGAATCGCGGCTGAGATGCCAGGGGTGATGCTGACTGTCTGGTTCATTTTCGTTGCAGGCTGTTTCTTGGAATCCGTGTCCAAGTGCGCGTAGATATTGGCGGTTGTAGCGTAGCTGCTGTGTCCCAGCCAATCCTGAATATCCTTCACCGCGACTCCGTTTTTCAGAAGCAGGGATGCGCACGTATATCTGGAATCGTGGAAACGAATCGGACGAAGGCCGTGCTGCTTCAGGACCCGGTTGAAATGGTGGACACAAAATTAGGCTTATATGGGATACCCAGCTCGTTGACATAGATGTACTCCGACTCCGTGTAGCAGTTTCCGCAGAACTCTTTACAAGCGGCTTTCCGTTCCTGCATCCGCAGCAGAAGTTCCCGGTACTGGGGAACCGGCGGCATCGTTCTGCAGCTGGATTTGTTTTTCATCCGGTTCTTGCCATCGGAACGATACTGGACCACGGTATGATCGACCGTGAGAGTATTTCCCTCAAAGTCGATTGCGCTTCACCGCAGTCCCATAATCCCACTTCTACGCAGGCCGTAGAACGCAGCCATCAGGACCGGAAATTCTACCGGATCTCCTTACATAAAATGTCCATCAAAAATGACCAAATAAATAAAATGGTTGTCTTAATGCATGTGTATTCGCTCCATACGGAGCCGGCCTGTAAAAGTAAGTATGCGCTCGTGTTACATTTTTGTTTCTCCCAAAAGGGAAAACCGTTCACATCTTCAAATGGATCATTTGATAGAAAAGTCACACGGGTGTGGAGGAATTCGTATGCCTAAGATATTTTCAGATTGAGCATTTTCCCTTTTCTCAAAAAGAGCAGGCCCATAATCACCATGTAGCCCTCCTTGAGCACCATGAGACCAAACAGGACCCACATCTGGGGATAGCGGAAGGCCAGACAAAGAGTCAATGCACCGTGTGTCAGTTTGTCCGCGATCGGGTCAAGCGCCTTGCCCAAATTTGTGATCATGTTGAACTTTCTTGCGATCATCCCATCAAACAGATCCGTGAGACTGGAGAGGAGGACAACACCTGCGGCCCAATGGTACGCTTCTTTTGCCAGATAGAGGTAACAGAATACCGGAATGAGGAGGAGCCGAAAATATCCCATCAGGTTCGGAATAGAGAATCTCTCTTTTGTGTTGAATGGCTTCATTGAGGTTCTTCTCCCTCTCCTATATGCAGACAAGTCATGCGGAAGCAGAAGACTGGAAAAATTGCGACAACGCGTTTACAGCTTCGGCTTCGTCAGGGCCGTCTGCAGCGACCTGTACCTGCTGTCCCTGACGAAAGCCGAAGGAGACGACCCCGAGAAGACTTTTCGCATTGATGCTTCGCTCACCGGCGATTATGCGGATGGTGCTCTGAAAGACATTGGCATGGCTTACAAACAGTGCGGCTGTATGTGTGGTGAAATCCTCCTCCAACTGCAATGAAAGGGTCCGCGTTGTCATGGGAATCGTCCTCCCAATGATAGATTTTCATTTATAAATGCTCGATCCAGGGGCTTCGGAACATGTGCGCTTATGATGCGCGATATTTGCGCTCTCCTTTGCACAGCCAGCCCTTTCTTCTCCAACTCCGAAATTCCCAGCGGGCCAGCAGCAGGCAGAGCAGGAACGCAAGAGCATCGGCTATCGGTGCGGCCAGAAGTGCGCCGTCCAGCCCGAAGGAGCGGGATAGCAGAAGCGCCAGAGGGATCAGGAAGCAGCCCTGCCGGGCCAGAGGAATCAGCAGGGACTTACCAGGCCGGCCGATCCCCTGGAAGAAGGAGGCTGAGGTCATGTGAAGGCCATACAGGAAAAAGGCCAGCATATAGAGCCGGAAGCAGTGCTGTGCGCAATCCAGATAGAGCGCATTGTCCGATACAAAGCAGCTTGCGATCTGCCGCGGGAACACCATGAAAATGAGAAACCACACCACTGAAATGCCTACTGCAATAAGAGAAGCTATATGGAATGTCTTTTGGACCCGCGCATAGTGGTTGGCGCCGAAATTATAGCCGTTGATGGGCTGGATGGCAGAGGACACCCCGACGAACATGGAGTGAGCGATCTGGTAGACCTTCATCATCATGCCGTAGACGGATAAGGCAATGTCACTGCCATAGACTGTGGCGGCTCCATAGGCCCGCATCAGATTGTTCAGGGTAATCTGCACCAGAGCGGAGAGCATCTGCGTAAGCAAGCTGGGGAAGCCCAGTGCCAGAATACGACAGGTCAGCTTCCGTGTAGGGCGCAGGTCCTCCCGCCGGATATGAACGGTTTTGAGGCGGCGCAGGTAGAGCAGGGCCAGGCATCCAGCAGCCACCTGCCCGATCACCGTGGCGATCCCGGCGCCCACAACGCCCATCTTCAGCGGAAAGATAAAGATAGGGTCCAGGATCAGGTTGATGACCGCCCCTGTCATCATGCACTTCATCATGTACTGCGGGGAGCCGTCTGCCCGGATAATGGCGGTGAAGGCGGGACAAAGGAGCTGGAACGGGATCCCCCATGCGATGGCGCGCATATAGGACAGAGACTCTGCATAGGCAGTCGGCGTCGCGCCGAAAAGGACTACGATCTGCGGGGCGAAGATGCCGCAGGCCAGAGCGGCCAGCAGACCGCTGGCCAAGATCAGGGTGAGGGCGTGACTGATGGTGCTGTCCGCCTCCCGCTGCTCTTTCCGACCCAGGCACAGACTGATATTGGCGGCACATCCGTCTCCCAGCATCAATGCCACAGCATTGACCAGAATGGTCAGCGGGAACGCGATATTAGTGGCTGCCATTCCTGTAATGCCCACGCCCTGTCCGACAAAGATCTGATCCACGATGTTATAGAGGTAGTTGACCATCAGTGTCAGTGAGGTGGGAACGGCGTATCGAACGATCAGTTTGGGTATGGGATCCGTTTCCAATGGGTTTGGCTGCAGGTTTGGCTCCATAGCAAGGCTCCTTCCGTATTCATACTGGACGCTTCCGAGGGAGAAGCCGCCGGAAATAAAAAATCCCGGCGCCATTTCCCTGACGCAGAGAGATGGCTGTACCGGGTGCTTAGAGTATACACTTTTGCTTGAGGAGGATGGGCATCCGGCACGGCACCAGAAAGCCTTCTTCTCCCCTCCAGACCGAACCTGTTGGCTCCGGAATTCCACCGGATTAGCTGATCGCTCGCGGACTGTTACCGCCAGTAGAGAAATATCTCGTTTCCGAAGAAAACTTACATACCTAAATGTATCATTAAATAAAAGAACCGTCAAGGAAAATGTCCTTCCCGCCGTATCAACTTCTGCGCTTTCTGATCGATATCCTGTGTCTCGTACAAGGCATTCCATTTTGGCTTTTCCTGTGGTAAAATATCAAAATCGACAAAATCACAGGAGGCAGGACAGGGATGAAAACGGGCTTGGTCTTGGAGGGCGGCGCCATGCGCGGAATGTTTACCGCAGGCGTTCTGGACTCCTGGATGGATGAACAGATATCCTTTGACGGAATCGTCGGTGTGTCGGCCGGTGCGCTGTTTGGGATCAATGCTCCTGCCGGCCAGAAGGGACGCGCCATACGGTATAATTTAAAGTATATCCGGGATAAGCGGTACATGGGGCTGCGCTCGCTGCTGACCACGGGCAATCTGATCAACGCCGACTTCGCCTTCTATGAGGTGTCCTCCAAGCTGGATATATTTGATGAAGCGGCCTTTCAGAGATCGGGCGTTGACTTCTATGCCGCGGTCACCGATCTGCACACAGGCGCCCCGGAGTATATCCGGATCACAGAGCCGTTCCGTCAGATGGAGGTCCTGCGGGCCACCTCTGCCATGCCCTATGTCTCCCGGCCTGTGGAGTTGGATGGGAGGTTCTACCTGGATGGCGGGGTCAGCGACAGTATTCCAGTCCATTTCTGCAAGAGTCTGGGCTACGACAAGACCGTTCTCGTGCTCACACGTCCCTTGGAGTATCGGAAAGAGCGGCCCGCAGCATGGCTTCAGCGATTCAACCGCCTCTATTACCATCGCTATCCGGCCTTTGCGGAGAGTCTGAACCGGCGGTGGGAAGTCTATAACCGGCAGGTGGAGGAGATCATAGGGATGGAGCAGCGCGGGGAGCTCTTCGTGGTTCGGCCCAATGGCCCACTCCCAATCAGGCGTGTGGAAAAGGACCCCGCCAAGCTGCAGGCTGTTTATGACCTCGGGGCAGAGGCCGGCAGGGCGTCTCTCAGCGGACTGAAAGAGTATTTGCTGACGCATGAATGATGGTAGATGATATAGGAAATTGCGCATCCAGCAGGCAGGGGCTTGTATGGATGCGCAGTTTTTCTTTGTGCAGTATACAGCGTCCCTTGGTCCAGGTATCATGGTTGGCAAAACTGGCGGGATGGCATATATACTTTTTGAATAAAGAATTTCTGATACATATCGGACAAATTGACATTTTTTTCAAGTAACATTATAATGTTCATATATTTACTGCCACAAGAGGACGTGGTTAGAAGGGGTGAAGAATATGGATCAGGATCTGCCCTTATGGGTAGAGGGCTGCGCCGAAACATATATAATGTGGGTGTGAATGGAAGCAGACAGCTGCTGAAGATCTTGCCGGACAAAGGTATGCAGGTGCGGCCCTCTGGAGCAAACAAAGAAAAGGAGGGCATTTTTGATGGATCACAGCGTATTGACGATTTTGGATCTGGGAATCATTGCGGCATACCTTGTCATCATGGTCCTGGTGGGGGTCTATTCCGTCAGGCGGATCCAGAACACAAAGGATTATTATGTAGCGGGCCGGTCCTTTGGGCCGATGGTGCTGATGGCCACCGTCTGCGCGACGATCATCGGCGGCAGCGGTCTGATGGGCCGGGCAGGTGTGGCCTATACCGACGGCTTCAAGGCGGTCCTTACCGCAATTCCATACCTTCTGGGAATGTTCATTTTTTCCGGCATCGCCGGGAAGATCTCGGATATCGGGATGCAGTACGGGATCACCTCTATCCCGGAGCTGTTTGAACGGCGGTTTGGCCGGGCAGCCAAGATCACCCTCTCTGTGCTGATCGCGTTCGCCATGATGGGGACGGTGGCCTCCCAGGTCACCGCCACGGCCACGATCATCCGGATGCTGGGGGGAGAGTTCGGCCTCTCCTATGAGATGGGCGCGCTAATCGCAACAGTGGTCTTTATGGTCTACACAGCCACCTCCGGCCTGTTCGGCGTGGTATACACCGACGTGCTGCAGTTTTATATGTTGATCGTCTTCGTGTATATCCTGATCCCGGTGGCGGCCCTGTTCAACGTGGGCGGCTTTGCGAACTTTGCGGCCAACCTGGACCCGGCGCTGGTGGAGCCGCATATTGACGGCAGCATTTTGGGAGACATCATCACCTATCTGGTTTTCACCATGGCAGGTGCGGAAATGTGGCAACGCGCATTTGCCGCCAAGAGCCGGAGGGCGGCAAAGCGCGGGATGTTCCTGGGTACGGCCGTATACGGCGTGACCATTGTGCTGGTCTACTTCATGGGTGTTGTGGGCCGTCAGATCCTCGGCGGCGACATCCTGGCGCAGTATGGCTCGACGGACGCTGTCGTTCCGGCCCTGGCGATCCGGATCCTTCCCGCCGGTCTGACGGGACTTGCGTTGGCCGGTATGCTCTCGGTCATCATGTCCACGGCGGACAGCTATCTGCTGGTATCTGTGCAGACCTGCGTCCACGACATCGGAAAGACCATCCGTCCCCAAATGCCGGAGCGGACCGAGATCTCCCTCTCCCGCATCTTCTCCATTGTCCTGCCCCTGGGCGCGCTGGTGATCGCGTTGTACATCCACAATGCATACAACATCCTCATGTTCGCCTGGAGCTTCTATGCCGCATCGGCTGGGATTCCCGCATTTGCAGCGCTGTTCTGGAAGAAGGCAACCAAGACCGGCGTCATGGCCGGGTTGCTGGGCGGGTTTGTTGTCTGCGTTGGCTGGAAGCTGGCAGGCCAGCCCTTCGGCCTTGGGGCGGCGGTGCCGGGCACGGTTGCCTGCGGTATCGCACTGGTCGTTGTGAGCCTTGCGACTTATAAGCGCGCACCGTCCGTATTCCTGAAAGCTGAAAAGCAGAGCTGATAGGGAGCTGCTGCATCCCCATATCGGAAAGCAATGGAGTGAACATTATAAGAGCCAGCCGGAAATTTTGAAGATCCCCGGCTGGCTTTGTTTTGGCGTATTACTGATAGATAAAAAGTCTCCGATCAGACAGCAGACCTCGCCACTGCTGTCTTTGCCCCAATGCCAATGGCACACACACCGCTTTTTCAGATCGCGTCACCAATGCGGCGGTCAGCGCTCCGTCCTCAGAGCTTCCGACAGCGTATGCCAGTTCTTCATCTTCTGCATCCCAAAATCCTGTCCTGCACGCATCAACTACATGGCGGGACGGTGGACTGCGCTTGTGCGCCTGGCCATGGACCATCTTTGCAACAACAAAGGTTACTGGATTTCTGCTGCGGAACCGGACGATGGCAAAGGCTGAGAAGTGATCCTGATCTGTCCGGAGCACAGCTTCAGCAGACCGATATCCTGCCGTGTGACGCGACATATCCCATGCGGATTTGTCAGCAGAGCGACATCTTCCTTCTCGCCAATCCGAGCCATTCTCAGAAAGGAAACTAATATTGTTCAGAAAGGCGAATTGCAGGAAGAAGTCATTGCAAAAATATAACAAGCATGCCCTGCGGAGCGATGGGGAGAAAGACCAAAACAAGGGAGGCACGCTTTTACAACCCGTATCCGTCATTGCGGGCCGCCCACCGCGCGGGACTTCTATATACCATGGTATAAAACAGTTCTGCGGGCTTTTACGCCGTCACAGGGCACAGCCGGGCAGAGATCATTTGTGCCAGTGCGGACCGCAGCAAGACCAATGGACCTGATCGCCTGGAAACGCGTGCTGGATGGGCGTACGATGAGCGGGTATTCCAACTGCATTGAGTATCTGATCGAGCGTCAGAGCACCTTCGCCATGTGGAAATTTGCCGCCTGTGTCAGTGAGCTTCTGGTTTTCCGCCGATAGGATATTTTGGGATAAGGGCGCGCCTCCAGACAAGCGACCGTCGTCAAGGCAGACAAGGAGCATGATGCGTTCGACAAGACCCGGAAAATGGTCTCCGACTCTAACAAGGAAGTGCTCAGAATACTGGAGTCAGGAGATGGAAAATAACTTCATTATATAATTGGCTTTTTCGTGGTCTTATGGTATGATACCCTTACGCTGTCCAGAGCATAATTTCTAGAATGAATCCGCTCTGTAATGTGAGTGAATCACCGCAAAGTGGTACTGTTCGGCGCCGATGGGCGCTATCTTTTTGTCTGGGCGGATGTAGAAGCACGGATGAAGAAGAATTACAATATGCATTGTATGCCGATGGTTGTGCTGTTGAACCTCGGAGAGGATGCGCTGGTTGTCCGCCGCCAAGGATATGAAGGCGTGCCGCAAAATACGGGCCTGCCTGAATGGCTGACGGACGGAGAAAGGGGGCAAAGTGATGCGCACACTGATTAAACACGGACTGATTGTAGACCCGGCCAGTCATGTTCACTCCCAAAATAATCTGCTAGTGGAAGACGGGCGTATTCAGGGGCTGACTGCTGAAGAGCCGGAAGCTGATGTGATTTTGGATGCCGAAGGGATGGTGGTTTCACCTGGTTTTGTGGATATCCACATGCACGAGGATCCTTATGACCCAGAGGAGGGGCGACTGATTCCCAGCATTATGACCTCCATGCTTCGCATGGGAGTCACTACAGCGATTGGTGGAAACTGCGGTATCAATACGGTCTCGCCTCTGCGGTATTTAGAATTGATGGACCGTGATGGCGGCCCGATCAATATGGGACTACTAGCCGGCCATACCTTCCTGCGGGAGCAGGCCGGGCACCGGGACAAGTACAGTGCAATTCGGCCCGATGAACAACAACGGTTGTCAAGGCTGGCCAAAGAGGCTCTGGAAGCGGGTTGCTTTGGGGTGTCCTTCGGTATTCGCTATGTACCCGGTGTGACACGGGATGAGATGGTGAAAACCGCCTGCTTCTGCCAAAGCCATGGCCGTCTTGTGGCCGCCCATGTGCGAGATGACGCGGATAATGTATTCGGCGCGGTGGAGGAGTTGGTTTCCATAGGGCGGCAGCTGGATCTTCCGGTTCAAGTTTCCCATGTGGGAAGCATGGGGGGATTTGGGCAGATGGAACGACTGCTGGCCCTCATAGATAGATATCGCGCCTCCGGTATGGAACTGAGCGGAGATTGCTATCCGTATGACGCTTTCAGCACGCGAATAGGGGAAACAACCTACGATGAGGGATTTTTGGAGCGTTACTGCACACAGTATTCTGCGATAGAAATCTGCGAGGGTATGTACAAGGGACAACGATGCACGGAGAGATTGTTTCATGAACTGCGTCAGACAGCACCGGACACATTGACGGTCTGCCATGTTATGAAGGCGGAGGATGTAGCTTTGGCCCTGTCTCATCCGGCCATTATGCTGGCCAGTGATGGGCTGATGGATCGGGGGCAAGGACACCCGAGAGGTGCAGGGGCGTTTCCACGCCTGCTGTGCCGGTATGTTGCAGCCGGGAAGATGAACTTGGATGATGCGGTCGCCAAGATGAGTGCCATGCCGGCCCAAAAACTGGGGCTGACGAGAAAGGGGACCTTACGCAAGGGCGCAGATGCAGACATCGTAATTTTTGATATGGATCGGATCCGGGACTGTGCTACGTTTGAGCATCCCGACCGTCCTCCGGAAGGGATAGAATGGGTCTTGATTGGGGGAAAAATCGCTGTGGAACACGGAACAGTCAAGCAGTCAAGTCTAGGACGAGCCATTCGCGCTTAGCAATGGAGCAGGAGGGAGAGACGGCATGGACGAATATGTGAAGCGGCAGCTTTCCTCAGTTCCGGGGCATATCGGATTTTACTACAAAAACCTAGTCACGGGAGAAACGGACGGAAGCCGCCAAACGGAGTTGTTCCAAGCGGCCAGCGTAATTAAACTGCCAATTTTGGCGGCCATCCTGCTGGAGGAGCGGGAGCATCCCGGTGTGCTGCAGGAGCGGCTCTTGGTCCGGGACGGCGACAAAGTGCCCGGATGCGGCGCATTGCAGCATATCTCCGGTACGCAGGCGTATGACATAGAAAGCCTCTGTAAGCTGATGATTACTATCAGTGACAATACGGCTACGAATGTGTTAATCCGCCGCTTTGGCATTGAGTTCCTGAATGAGCGATTCCGGGTGCTCGGCCTTCAGGAAACCAAGATTTTTCGCTTTCTGTTTGACACGGAGGCCGCACGTCAGGGAAAGGAGAATTTATGTCAACCGAAGGAGATCGGTAGCCTTCTGGAGGAAATCTACCACGGACGCTGCGTGAGTGCCAATGCGTCTGAGCGAATGCGGGCGATGCTATCGCAACAGCAGATTAACCATAAAATCCCCAGCCTGCTTCCGCCCACCGTGCGGGTGGAGCACAAGACCGGCGAGGATGAGGGGATTACGAATGATGTGGGGATTCTATATGGGAGAGAACCCTGTGTTCTGGTATTGGTATCCAATGAAACTGATGTACCGGCCTTTGAGCAGGTAATCCGGACAGTGAGCCTGCACTATACACGAGTGTGATGACAGACATATAGAAAAAGGAGAAAACTTGTTATGGCCATTATTAAGACGATCTCGGACCTTCTGTGGGGAATGCCTCTCATCGTACTTATTCTGTTGGCTGGCATTATCTTTACGGTCGGCTCCAAATTCTTTCAAATCGCACACTTAAAGCATATTCTGAAAAACACCATTGGAACACTTTTTTCAAAAAAGGACAACGGTAAGGGCATGATGAAACCCTTGGAAGTAATCAGCATTGCCGTTGGCGGAGCAGTGGGTGTTGGCAATATCGGCGGCGTAGCGACCGCTATCGCGGTGGGCGGACCGGGTGCAGCCTTTTGGATTTGGGTTGCGGCCTTTTTGGGCATGATGATGAAAATGGCCGAAGTTTCCCTGGCGGTATACTACCGTTCAAAGGATGAAAAGGGCGGCTATTATGGTGGGCCTACATACTATATGGAGAAAGGGTTGGGACGGGATAAGGGCTTCAAATTCTGGGGCGTGCTGGCGGTTATCTTCGGGATCGGCATTTTTGGAAATGTCTTTTCCATGCAAAACTTCACGGTCGCACAGTCCGTCAACGCCACTTTTGGCATTCCCATGCTGGCGGTAGGTTTAGTCTATGTTGGTCTCACCTATTTGGCTACTGTCCGTGAAATTCCTTGGCTGGGCAAGCTGGCGGCGAAAGTAGTTCCCCCCATGTGCGTCTTTTACCTGGTAGGCGGAATCGTGATTATCATAGTAAATATCACACAATTGCCCGCAGCACTTGGACTGATTATCAGCGATGCATTTACCGGGACCGCAGCCACCGGCGCTTTCATGGGAGCGGGCGTGGCTTTGATTATCCGAACCGGCTTATCCCGCGCCATGTTCTCCAGCGAGGCTGGCTGGGGTACATCGCCTATGATTCACGCCTCCGCCAAAACGGAGCATCCGGTGAAGCAGGGATTGTGGGGGGCATTTGAGGTTTTTGTCGGTACGATGTGTATCTGCACGGTTACCTCCTTGGTTATCGTCGTTACCGGCCTGTGGGATTCCGGCCTGGATGGTGCTCCATTGACCTTGGCGGCTTTCGAAACAGTGCTTGGGCCTGTTGGAACTATCATCATCACGGTGGCCATTTTCCTCTTTGCTCTTTCTACTACTACCGGATGGTGGGCTTATTTCGAAGTGCTGTTGCGCCATTTGTGCGGCACGAATGAAAAGCTCAAGCGGACCTTGATTAACGTATTTAAGGTAATCTACCCCATTCCCGGGTTCCTTGTAGTGCTTCTGGCTGCGGTGGGAAACGATATTTCTGGTGCGGATATTTGGGAAATCGCCAATTTGACAACGGGAATACCTGCCTTTGTAAACCTGATTGTCATTGTCATACTGAGCGGAAAGTTCTTCCAATTGCTTAAGGACTACAAGGCTCGTTATCTGGGAATCGGTACCGTTGATCCGAACTTCAGACTTTTTGATGAAGAGGAATAAACCGAGCCTGAAAATGGCGGATTGAGAAGCCAAGAGGGGGGCGTGGCTCTGCCACGCCCTCCAGCGGCGGAAAATATCAGGACAGCGCATCCAACACCACATCGAACAGATGCATAGGGTTAAGCTGCCCTCTGTCATAACGCTGGCAAGTGAATCAACGAAGTCCCTGTCGCAGGAAACGGCTGGAATCAATGTCACATCGGTACAGACTCCATCCATCACTTCGGCCTGTATTCCATAAGACGGAAGTCAGCTGGACTGCAATGGTACAGATCGGCCATGCGGCACACGATGCCAAATGGAGGGGCAGAAGTCCCTGCCTCATACAACAAGTGTACGTGCTTTGCTGCGGCCGCTTGGGTGTATCCGGCTTTCTCCCGGCTTGCTCGAACGGATTTTCAGGATGACCACCTTTTTCGGTTCTGCACATTTTGAATTCCTCCTGTCATTTTTCTAATACATTTGGGCCGCGCTCCCCGGAAATCCTTGTGTTTTCAAGGTTTCCGGGGATATTTTCTTGGCCATTTCCCTTGCTTTTTTCCTTACGAGATGTCTGTAAGGGAAAGCTCTCAGCTTTCACCCGCACCCTTATCCAGAAACCGGGCGGAAGAACCTGTGGTTCCTTTCTTTGCATGGGCGTAGATGTTCATGGTGGTGTTCACGCTGGAAAGGCCCAGCAGCTCTCGGACATCTTTAAAGACGCTCCGCCATAAATTATGTTGCTTGTGAAGGTGTGGCGAAGGACATGAAAGTGAAGGGCCTGGATATTATCGAATGTGATGTTGGCTCGTCTGCACGCCGTAGCTGCCCCCAGAGCGTACAAATGTCCCATCATTCCACAGGCAGACGAATGAGAACTCTGTAAAGCATTCCCGTGGTTCATCTGTGCGGGGCAGGGAAGAGAGCCCGTAATATGTACGGCTCGTTTTCTTCGGAGATCCTGTGTCAGCTCCTGATACTGCCGTTAAAGCGCGCCAAATCCATATAATACTATTTGGGAATGAGTTTGTTTGTGCAGCAATAACAGGGCCTACTGCTTAAGTCAAAATTGCAAAAAAAGACATGCAAAATTTGGGAATGATTCCAAAATAGTGTGGTTTGTCAAAAAAAGTGTTGACTTTTTTTGATGGCGGCTTTATGTTAAAAACATGTTAAGAAAAGAGGACGCGGCGATACTGGTTGTTTATTTTTCACAATAGAGTGCCAGTGTTTTTTTGACCTTAAAAATGAGAACGTTTTCAAGAGGGCGTGGGATACATACATGGCAGCAACAATCATTGACGTCGCACGGTTATGTGGTTACTCAAAGGCAACAGTTTCCAGAGCATATGCGTCTCCGGAAGCAGTCAGTGAGAAGGCGCGTGAAAAGATATATGCGGCAGCGAAGCAGTTGAACTATGCGCCTAATGCCATCGCAAGGGCGATGGTTCGGCAACAGACAGAAAATATTGCATTTATTATCCACGAAAAGCAGTATCCCGCTATTTTGAATCCTTTTTATTCTCCGATGCTGGAAGCAGCCATGCAGGAGGGAACCCGAAGGAATTACAGCCTGTTCGTAACGACCAGTCAGGATATCCACCTGCCCAATGGAGATATTTATATCAAAAAGCACATGGATGGAGTGATTTTTGCTGGCGAGGTTGATATCCGGGTCATTGAAGAGTTTCGTAAACAGAGCATTCCGGTAGTGTTGGTAAACAACTATTTGGATATGGATGGCTTAGTGTGCATTTCGGCAGATCACTATGGCGGTGCTGTGCAGGCTACGGAATATCTTTGCAAGCTGGGACATTGTAAAATCGGCCTGTTGTCCGGCCGGTTTTCACCACAAGTTAGTGAAGCTCGTATAGAGGGCTTCGTTAAAACTCTTGCTAAGTATGATATTCCCGTTGATGATCGTTTTATTGCTGATATTGAGCCGGCGCTGGAAGATGGCGAGGAAATCATGACCCGGATGCTGCGGGGGGTGGATCGCCCCACAGCTTTTTTCTGCACCAATGACACCATTGCCGCAGGCGCCATGAAGGCAGTTACCCGGGCAGGGCTGAGAGTGCCGGAAGATATAGCGATCATAGGGTTTGATGACAGCTATATCAGCCGTGTGGTGGAACCCGAGTTGACCACTGTTCGAATTGATGCTGCTAAGATGGGATGCCTTGCCATGCAAACGTTATTTGACTTAATTGCGGGGATGCCGGTAGAAAAGGCGCATATTCAAATTCCTACGGAGCTTATAGTGCGGGGAACCGCTTGATGCTATGTAGAAATTTGACACGCTCCTGATAGAGCGTTTTAAATGGTGAAGTCAAAGTGCGGAAGGATGTGATGCCATGTGTGTTACAGTCATCAATGTCGGTTACGGAGACGCAATCCTCTTTCAGTTAAAGAATGGGTATACTGCACTGCTGGATGGAGGAAGTGCCCTGGAGTCAGAATTTGAAGGCGATTCTTATCGCATTCGGTCAGCAGATTATCTTGCCAGACAGCAGATTGAGCATTTGAATGCTGTGATTATTTCGCATATCCATGAAGATCATGTATGCGGGCTGGAGGCGGTATTACAGCAGACAGTGGTAGATCATCTCTATGTTCCGTACCCGGTAGAGCCTTTCTTAAAAGGCTGTGAACTGACTCCAGCCAGTAACGCTCCCCGCAGTGTACCGCTATATGTTGCGGCCTTGAATGCGTATCGGAGGATTTTGCTTCATGCGAAGGAAAAAGGCATTCCTGTTACCGTGTTGAAAGCAGGACAGGTACTGAAATTTGGAATAGACACGAAGATGCGGATACTGGCACCCAAAAGCTGTGTTGTAGATGCATATATGGAGATCGTGGAACGGGCATACAGTCTTGAGGCGGATACAAATGCCGTGACTGAGTGCCTGATCCGGTTGGACGCTACATCCAATCACACCAGTATGCTGTTGCGCTTCGAACTGGGAGACATCGTTTTTCTCAGCGCGGCGGATAGCTGTCCATCTGAATGGGATGAGGTGCCTGAAATTTTTTTCAAAAATGTAAACGTTCTCAAATTGCCACATCATGGACAAATAGATTCAATTTCGGAATCTTTTATGAAAAATATGCCGTTGGAGTATATTATTACGACCTCGGCATCTGATAGACGGTATCATAGCGCGAATCAGGCGGTATATCAGAAGCTGGCCGCAATCTTTCCGGCGGAGCATCCACCACACTTTTTGTTTTCGGATGAGCGAGAGTATCCGCCTTATTTCTCACAGCCCGAAGGCTTTCAGGCTATCAAACTTGTAATGGATTCCGGGATGGTTATACCGGAGTTTATTAGAATTCAATGAAAAGAGGAGAGAAAACAATGAAAAAACTCATGTCGCTGGTCCTCGCACTCGCTATGATTCTGAGTTTGGCTGCCTGCGGCGGCAAAACCACGGGAACGTCACCTGACAGCGCAGGCGATTCCCAGCAGGAAACTCCCGCGACTTCGGACGGCGCTTTCCCTGAAAAGCAGGTCACTATTATTATGCCCTGGAGCCTTGGCGGCGGACCCGATACCATTGCCCGCCAGGTTGCCTCCTATGGTGAGAAGTATCTGGGTGTGCCCGTGATTGTGGAAAACCATACCGGTGGTTCCGGAACTATCGCCATGAACGATGCATTGCAGGCGGAGGATGACGGTTATACCATGGTGGTTGCCAACGGCCCCTTGTTCTCACTGACTCCCAGCTTCATTAATGTCAACTACACACTGGATGATATTACGCCTCTGATTGGTATGCGTATCACGGAGTTCGTTGTTCTGACTAACTCTAAGAGCGGCATCACCAATATCGACGAGCTGAAAGCCTATGCCGCAGAGGGGAACACAATCAAGTACGCTACCACAGGCGGCCCTGGCAACGACAGCTATACTATGATTTCCGTCCTGTTCAAGTTATTGGACATCCCCGCTGAGCCTGTTCCCTACGACGGCGGCCAGGAGGCCATCAATGCGTTGGTGGGCGGCCATGTTGACGTGGCTATCGGTTCTCCCCCGACTTACCGCGATTATGTGATCAACGGCGAATTGAACTGCCTGGGAACCTTCATTCCCGAGGGGCTGGACGTGGAAGGCATTGGCCACATCAGTTCCTTTAGGGATCAGGGAGTCGACGTGGACTTCACCGGCATGGACTACTTTGCGGTCCGCTCCTCTGTGGATGACAGCAAGAAGGAAGTTTTGACCAACTTCATCGCGGGGGTTTATGCTGATCCCGAGTTCCAGGAATTTATGAAAGGCATGGGCATGGAAGCCTGGGAGGCCACTGAGAGCGAGATCGTTGATATGGTAGAAGCTCAGACCGAGGCGATGACCGAGTATATTCCTCTGGTGCAGTGACACTCTGCGGTGCCCCATATCGCCGAGATATGGGGCACCCATTTTAAAAAGAGGTATTGAATTATGAAAATCAGATATAACAGAGAAATAATATCGGGCGCTATTTTTGTGGTTCTGAGCGCAGTGCTGTGGTTCCTGATTCCCGTACAGGTCCAGACGCTGGAGAAAACGCCAATCAACGCACAGACCTTCCCCCGTATCGCCATTGGTGGTATGTTCCTCTGCTCTGTCGGTCTGCTGCTGGAGGGGATCTTCGTCCGGGAGAAGCAGGAGTTGTATGTGACGAAAGAGAGTTTTCGCTCCAATGCCTTTAAAAAAGAAATGCGTTCCGTAGTGTTCGCATTGCTTTTGATCGCCTACTGTTTCCTGATTGGACATCTGGGCTATATTGTCTCCACAATCCTGCTGGTACTGGCGGTCATGATGTTCTATAAAGCCAGAAAGTGGTACTACTATGCGATTCCTCTGGGGATGGTGGGCATCGTGTACTACGTATTCAAGGTGCTTCTTCATATTTCCCTGCCCTGATCGAAAAGGAGAATACTTATGGAACAATTTTTAGGCGGACTGCAAGTTCTGCTGCAGTGGCAGAACTTTTTGATTATTCCGGTGGGGCTGGCAATCGGCATTATTGTGGGTGCTATCCCCGGACTGACCTCCGATTTAGGTCTCATCCTTTGTATACCCTTGACCTATGGCATGGATCCCACGATGGCTATTTTAATGCTGCTGGCCATCTACTGCGGCGGTACCTACGGCGGTTCCATCACTGCGATTCTCATCAACACCCCGGGTACCTCGGCCAATGCGGCAACGCTGTTTGACGGTTATCCCATGACCCAAAGAGGACAAGCGTTCAAGGCACTGCAAATGGCACTGTACGCATCAACCATCGGTGGCCTTATAAGCGCATTTGCCCTACTGTTTCTGGCTCCCCAGATCGCAAAAATCACACTGCTGTTTGGCCCTGCCGAATATTTTGCTTTGGCAGTTTTTGGACTATCCGTGATTGCGGGCGTCTCTAACAACAGTATTTTCAAGGGACTGATCGGCGCTTGCATCGGCTTGTTCATGGCTACCATCGGCATGGACAATATCAGCGGCACCGCCCGCTTTACCTTTGGAAGCAATCGGCTCATGAGTGGTATCGACCTGATCATCGCCCTCATTGGACTGTTTGCTATCTCTGAGATTATGATGAAGTCCCAGTATGATCCAAGGACCGACCACAAGACTATCAGTTCTTCAGCCATCACCAGAGATAAAATCACGAAGGACGAGTATCGGCGATGCCGCAAACCAATCGGCATTGGCTCCCTGATCGGTGTCATTATCGGCGCAACCCCTGGAACTGGCGGTGGTTTGGCGGCGTTCATCTCTTATAACCAGGTGAAGCAGTCCTCCAGCCATCCCGAGACTTTTGGCCACGGCGAGATCGAGGGTGTGGCCGCCTCCGAGTCCGCCAACAATGGCGCCTGCGGCGCAACGATGATCCCCATGCTGACGCTGGGGGTCCCAGGGGACGGCGCCACCGCTATCTTGATGGGTGCATTCATGATCCACGGCATGATCCCCGGCCCCACGCTGTTCGAAGAGCAGGGCAATATTCTATATGCCATTATGCTGGGCCTGATCGTGGTCAATGTGTTTATGTATATTCTGGGCAGTGGCTTTACCCGTTTTTACGCGCATATCACCCGTATTCCCTACGAGATTTTGGCGGCTATTGTATTGACCTTTTGCATTGCGGGTGCGTATTCCACCAATAACCGGATGTATGATATCTACATCATCCTGATCTTCGGCATTGTAGCGTATTTCCTGCGCCGGATGGATTTTCAGTTGGTTCCCATTCTGCTCGGCATTGTGCTGGGGCCTTTGGCTGAGAAAAACTTCCGCCGGGCACTGGTGCTGTCTGACGGGAGTCTGGACATTTTCTTTACCCGTCCTATCAGCTGTGCCTTTATCTTGATTGCTGTAGGTTCTATTTTGCTGTTTGCCTGGAAAAATCACAAGGCAAAGGTAAAAACCACACAGAAATAATACAGATCTGCGCAAGTACTGAGACATCCCCTTATTTGAGCATTGCCAAATTCATACAATTTGAAGAGCGACGGTGTTTGAGATGAAGAAAATTTTGAAAAGGCTTTTCTGCTTGGCTATCGCTGTTGTGATGTTAATGAGTACTGCGGGGGCAGAAGGAACCTCCACTTATATGGCTTACCGGTCAAATGCCGTTACAATATCAGCAGCTGACGGACTTGGCATCGTAAGTGGAACATTCGTAATAAAGGATCTCAGTATTACAAACGGGCAAGATCCTGATGGTCGCAACTATGTTGGACAGGTGCATACACTTGAAAATGGGGAATTTACATTCAGCGTTGGGCGCAGTGCCTCTGAAAGCGTTGCATCATGGTTCAATTCAAAGATCTCAGGATATAATGATCCTTCTGTGAACGGAGATAGAACAACATTTGACCAGACTGCTGATGATTTGAATTTTGCCTTTGTCGGTGATTTGAATTTGGTTGTGGATACTGCCGATGATCCGCAGGGTCTAAGTGTTACATTTCCTGATGTTGTTATTGCTCAGGGGAGCACCTTGTTTAGAAATAATTGGTGGTTTGGTCAACGCTCTGGCCAGCATACAAGAGATAGTGACGGCCCCGACACTGTATTGGCAATTGGAAGTACGACAGAGGGAAGAACAGTTTATGCATCGTTTTTGAGAGGCGGCAACGAGGTTAATGAGATTTCTCTGGAAGCCATTCACGTGGTAGAAGCTGCTGCGGATAGTGCGAATAAAGTTGTCGATGTTAAAAATAAATTTGCTGCGCTTCCGATTGATGGTGTTCAAAGCAATTTGGAAGGTTTCCCCGGCAGCTATGACCCTACCGTAAATCATATCCAGGGATATGCGCAGTATGATAGTTGCGATCATACTCGATATTCTATTCTGACGCATAGTGTAGGAACTGCGCCCTATGCGCATATTGTCGCCGGCCCCAAAACGGGCAGTGACAAGTGGGGGTTCAAAACATACCTTCAGAATTGGAGACATCCTGGTGGCGTTCAAGTAATGGGAGATTATCTGTTGGTTCCCTCTGAACAAGATGCTTCCGCGCATATAGCTTTATATGATTTGCGTTCATTGGCCGTAAAAGAACTAAGAAGAGTTGAGACATTTGACTTAGCTGTAAGCCATAAGGCTGGTGCTTTGGGGATTACTTCTTATGAGGATAAAAACGGCATTGAGTATTACGTGATGATAGTTGCCCATTTAGATGGCGAGAATACTGTGTACCATGTCTATCGTGCATTGGCATCAAATGGCATTGAAAACGCCCGGTTCTCCGAAGTTGGAAGTTTTGAATCTGATAAGGACTTTCAAGGTTTTGGCTTGATTACTGAGGATGGGACAAATGATATTTATATGATAGGGCTTTGGTCGCCAAGCGAGGGTGTGACATTTGCGGATTATGCGTACCTGTACCAGTTGAATACGGAAACATGGACCATTGGAGAAGCACTTCAGCAGATTCACATGGTCAGTGTTGGAGGAATGGCTGGTATGATGGGAGTTCATTTCCGTTATGGCGCAAATGTATATGTTGCAGACGATGGTACGCTAACTTTATCCGCTACAGAGCGGAACTCGGTTTTGGGCAGCTCTTTGGCAACAAATGATTGGATTCCTGCAATCGTAAACTAATATTTGACGATATCGTTATGTGAGGAAAGGGAACGGGCTGTGATCCGTTCCCTTTCTCCACAGTGAATATTCTATTGATAAACCGCATGATGGTGGATATCTTGTTTTGACTGACAATGAATAAACCAAAGCTGACCCGTAGTGCATAGCTGGGGGAGAACTACGGCGAATTGGCTCAAAGACATCTTCTTCGGTTTTTTAAGCAGTTGCGCTAAAGCTTGCATGAAGCAATCTTTCCTGTTCCTTTATGTAAATGCATGGCGTCGAGAAGGTGTCATCTCCCCCATAAAACAGACTGCATTTCGCAAGAGCCGATTGGAACGTCTCCTGACCGGCACGCTGGCAGATCTTCTGTTTATTCTCTTAAAAGATTTCTGCTGTGATTTGCTTTTCGGCTCTGCCGGGCGGGGCTTTAGAAGTTTTTGGCTTTCCGGCCCTTTAGAGTGAGCAGCAAACAAGAAACCGTCAAGCCTCTTTTGATGCTTGGCGGTTTCCTGTTTGACGCTTATATTGCTATAACAAATTTCAGGGAGGTGTCACGAATTTTGAGGACTTCAATCAAGCGGGAATGAGTCGCTTTTCGAGTTTAGAAGTGATCCGCCATGTCCTCACCCGAAAACATCTTAAAGGGAATCCGAGTTTTTAGGATCTGATCGGCTGCAATTTACAGCATACCGGCCATCACACCGGCCACCAAAATAGAGACCATTGCGGCCATACCGCCCACTACCAGGCGAGGCATGACCCGGCTCATCAGAAAGGCCTTTTCATCCTCATCCTCCGCCACAGCATTGCATACCTCCACAGAGATTAGGTAAGTGGAGGGGAACCCCAGCATCTGGCAGAAGCCTACGCCGAAGGCCATGGACTTATCCCCCAGAATCTTCCACACCGGCAGGACTTTCATCATAACAAAGATGGAAAGTACCGACACCGCGAACACAACCACCAGCGGGAGGATCAGGTCGATGAGGTCGGATATGGAGATGTTGGCCAGGGCGGGAATGATGGCAGCGAACACCACCATGTTGATAAAACCGCTGGCTTGGGCTTTCTGGAGGAGGTTCTTGGGCACCACACCCAGCTGGGTGAAGATCACGCCCAGCACCAGCCCCAGGATGGCGTAGTTGATGTGGGTCAGCTCACCCAGCCATACAGAGAGCAGGCCGCCGACTACTGCCAGCAAAATGCACACATTGCTGGAATAAAAGCCGTCAAATTTCTCGGCCAATGTTATCCTCTTGGACGCTGTCTTTGCCTCGCTGTTCCGATTCTCGGATTTGCCCGCGGCGGCCATAAACTCGTCCAGGGTGCCGCTGGATTTGGCCTTCCGGTATTCGCCGATCAGGCCCTGGGCATAGCGGAGACTGGCGCTGGAGGCAAAGGGCGTACCCACGAACTTCTGCACGGCGAAGGTAATGGCAGCCAGCGCGGCGGCCAGAGGATAGCCAGCCTTGGTGGCAGCCTCCGTCATGATCTGCGTTGCGGGCAGAGCGCCGTTGACTACCGGGATGGCGCTGAGGGCCATCTCCTTGCCGATGATAGGGATGGTCAGTGAGACGCCGATGATTACCGCCAGCATACCGAACCAGCAAGTGACCACAGTCCGCCACTCATCCATGAACTGGCGCAGGTTAATCATGGACCCCATGGCGAAGAGCAGCATTGGCACGCTCCAGCTGGAAGCGGCGCTGAGACCGGCCTTTTCGATGATGTCGGCGGGCAATACGCCGGCGACGAACAGGATCAGGAACAGCATCAGCGTGGCGAACACCGAGGAGATCCGGGCTTTGGTCAGCTTGGCCACTACGTCGCCGACAGCGAAGAGAACCATCACCACTGCGAACCACAGCAACATATCAAACACTTGTCATTCATCCTTTCTCTATCTGTTTATTGAAAGGGCCGCCCGGCGCAGCCTTTTAGAGATACTGGTCGAACCAGTCGCACAGAGCGTTGAGCCGGATCAGACGGTTGACCGGCCGCCCGGACCGGTTGAGCTCGTGGCCCTCCTGATGAATCAGGACCACCTTGGAAGGAACACCCTGCTGACGCAGACTGGTGAACATCTGCAGGGGCTCGTCCATCCAGCAGCGGTAGTCGGTGTTGGAGTGGATAAACAGGGTGGGAGTGGTGACATTGCGGACGTACTTCAGGGGAGACTTGTCCCAGAGGATCTGGCTCTCGTCCCAGATGACGCCTTTCCGCTCCAGGGCATTGAGGCCCATGTGCTCCAGCAGGAACAGATACCCCTTGTCACAGGTGGAGATGGAGGTGACAAAGTTGGAAATGCTCCGCATGGCACAGGCAGCCTTGAACCGCTGGGTGTGGCCGATGATCCAGTTGGTCATGTAGCCGCCATAGGACCCGCCGCACACGCCCAGCCGATCCGCGTCCACGTCCGGATAACGGCGAAGCACCTCATCGGTGAAGTCCATCAGATCCTGGTAATCGATGGTGCCCCACCGACCTACCAGATCGAAGTAATCCTGCCCCCGACCGTCGCTGCCGTGGGGATTGGTATAGAACACGAACCGACCGCCGGCGGCCAGCAGCTGCATCTCATGGTAGTACTGGGAACCGTAGGCCGCCTTGGGGCCGCCGTGAATGTTCAATACGCCGGGATACTTCTTCCCCGGCTCGTATCCGGAGGGGCGGATGACCCAGCCATCCACCTCCTGACCGTCCCGGCTGCGGAACGTGATGTGCTCCGGACGTGAGATCTGGCGGGTCTCCAGAAAGGCGTCGTGGAATTGGGTGAGCCTCTCCGGTTCCCCGCCGGAGAGGGGCTGGCGGTACAGCTCCTGAGGCCGGTGATCCCGGAAAGCTGCCAGATAGGCGTTCTCTCCAATGATATCAAAGCAGGCAATCCCCTCATAGGAGGCCACAGGAGCAAAGTTTCCCGCCTTGTCGAAGCGCAGCAGGGCGGTGACGTCGCGCTGGAGACGGACGGCATAGAGACTGTCTCCCTGGACGGCACAGACCTTGCCGCCGCCCAAAGACATATCACCGATGGCGGAGGTACTCAAAAAGCCGTCCGGGGCGCAGAAGGTCCGGCAGTCCCCGGTGACAGGGTTCAGCAGATAGAGCTTGGGACTTCTGGACACGCTGGTGTGCGGGGCGCCGCTTTCGAACCAGATATCTGCTCCCCACCAGCCCACCTGGGTGATCCGGTGCGTTCCGTCGGGGAGCAGCGACCGGGTCCGGCCGGTGGACAGATCGTAGAGCATCAGTTGCCGGTAATCAGGACGGATGCTTTCGAAGTTCACGCCCCAATAGAGGATCTGAGAGCCTTCCGGAGAGACCGCCGCCCCCTCCATATCGTAAGTGGGAGGGGTTATCTGGTTTACGGAGCCGTCGGCGGGATCGAAAATCCACCCGCTCATCCGAGTGCCGTTGATCATCCCAAGCCCATCGGCCCAGAAGGGCAGCTCGTCAAAGACCGTGTAGTCCCGTCCGGGCTGGGGGCGATCTGCGGGCAGGTCCTCCGGAGGGGTCATGGGCCGCCGGGTAAGGACGAACCATCTTCCGTCGGGCAGGGGGTGAAACTGCTTTACCGACAGGGGAATGGTGAAAGCCCGTTCTGCTTCGCCTCCCCGGATGTCCAGCCGGTAAAAGGCGGTTTTACCAGGCTGATCCCCGGTCCGGCAGGAGGGGAAGATCAGCGTATTTGAATCCAGCCAGCGAAAAGCGGCCTCGTCGCCGTTGCCGGTCAGGGGGCGAACGGCGCCGGTTGCGGTGTCCAGCAGATGGATGCAGGCGTAATAGCCTTTTCCATCATCTCTGGCCCGGCGGGACACAAAAGCTGCGTGAGCCCCGTCGGGTGCGACCGCCACCTCGGAGAGGAACCGGTATGCGTACAGATCGTCTGCTTTGATGCGTTCCATAATTATGCCTCCTGTTTATTGAGATACCGCTGGTACCAGCGGAGCAATTCCTCCAGTCGCCGGAGCCGCTGACGGGGCCGGCCGGAGCGGGAGAGTTCGTGGTTTTCCCCTGGGAAAAGACACAGCCGGGAGGGAACTCCCCGCAGCTGGAGAGCGGTGAACATCTGGATCGCTTCCAGTTTCCAGCAGCGATAGTCCTCCTCGCCGTGGAGGAACAATGTGGGCGTGGTCACATGATCGGCATAGCGAAGAGGGGACTGCTGCCACTGGAGATCCCGATCCTCCCGGTGGGAAGCGCCGGTTTGCCCCTTGGCGAAGTAGTAGCCGATGTCCGCCGTGCCCTCCATCCCGGTCCAGTTTGCGATGGACCGCTGGGAGCAGGCTGCCTGGAACCGGTCCGTGTGGCCGATGATCCAGTTGGTCATGAAACCGCCATAGGACCCGCCGCCAACGCCCAAACGGGTGGGATCGATGTCCGGCCAGCGGGCCAGGGCTCCGTCCAAGAAAGCCATGATATCCTGATAGTCGATGGTCCCGAACCGGCCCCGGATATCGGCAAAGTCATTTCCACGGCCCTCGCTTCCCCGGGGGTTGCAGAACAGAACGAAGTATCCGGCTCCCGCCAGGACCTGCATCTCGTGAAAGAACACCGAGCCGTAGCTCAGGCGGGGCCCGCCATGGATGGTCAAAATGGCTGGGTATTTTTTGCCGGGAACGTAGGCCACCGGCGGGAGTACCCACCCCTGGACCGGCAGCGGACCTCCGGTATCCACCTCCAGCGGCTGGGGCGTGGAGACGGCGCAGCGGTCATAGATCCCGTCGTTGGCGTGGGTCAGACGGATCTCCCGGCCATGCTCCAGAGTGTAGATCTCTCCGATCCGGTTTTCCCGAAACGCCAGGTACACCAGCCGGTCTGCCGCGGCATCCAAATACTCCACACTGCCCGGCCCGGTGAGGGGGCGGGCCTCGCCGGAGGTCAGATCCAAAGCCTCAATCCGGCTGTCCCGGTCCACGGTGGAGAGGAAATAGAGCGTGTCTCCGTAGACGCGCCAGGTCTCTCCGGCACCAAGGCGGCTGTCGGTGGCCACGGTGTTGCCCACACAATGATGGCTGTGGCGGAGGAGCAGCTCTGGTTCTCCTCCGGAGAGAGGGATGGTGTAGAAATCGCCATTTTCCCCATTTCCATAGCCAAGCCCGTCGGTAAGACAGAGAACCGCCTGGTCCCGCCAAAGGGCAAAGAGCTTCACCAGATACCGGTCCTGTTCCAGGAGGCACCGGGTCTCTCCACTGGCCGCGTCCCAGATAAAAACACCGTGGCGCAGAGTCTGGACATCCGTGAAGCGATGACCGGTATAGAGGATCCGGCCATCTTCCACGGTAAAGCCTGTAACCTTGAAGGGCGGCGCGGTGAGGGGGGTGGTTACGCCGGACGCAGGGTCGTGGATATACAACTGGGACCGCTGCCCGCTGGTGAGGCCCAGGCCGTTGGCCCAGAAGGGAATGTCCTCCAGCACATCATAGGTGCGGTTTTTGTATTCCTCCAGGGCCGAAGCTTCCTCCGGGGGACTCAGACTGTCCAGATTTGGGCGGTTCATGTCCACGGTGGCGGTGAAAACGAACCGCCCGTCCGTTAAGCGCCGGGCCCTGCCCGCCCGCATGGGGACGGTGAACAGGGGCTGCGCCTCGCCGCCATCCACCGGCAGCGCGTAATATGTAGTGGTATCCTGAGAAGCGGAACCGGCTGTGCCTCGCATCCCGGAAAAGAGGATGGTCCGGTTATCCATCCAAGAAAAAGCCCGCACCGGACTCAGGGAGCTGAGGGGACGGTCCGCCCCCGTACTGTGGTCATAGACCCACAGCCGGGCGTCATAGCCATTGGAGGCCAAATTCGCCTGCTGGCGGATATAGGCGGTGTACCGACCGTCCGGCGAGAGACCCAGGTCGCTGAGATATCGGAATTGCAGGAATGTTTCGCAGATCATAGGCTCCATCATATTCACTCCATTTCGTCATTGACTACAAATTTCATCCTGTACCAGCGGCACCGCAGATGTGTCCTGCTGCCGGGAGAGGCGGCGTCTGGAAACTGGAAATAGCATCCTGATTTTAATTATTTATTTTTAATTAAAAATAAATAATTAAAAAATGGCCCCATCCTTACAACCGGCGAAGCACACCTTCGATATGCTGCTGTAAACAGTGCTGGGCCCTCGTGATATCTCCGGAACGGATGGACTCTACTAGGCGAACGTGATCTCTGGCTGTGCCGCTAAAGTCCCGGAGCCGCAAAGGGCAAAGCAGATAGTTGGACACTAGAAAGCGCCCCTGTACCCGGTCATACGTCTCCAGCAGAATCCTGTTCCCTGACGCTTCTACAAGCAACCGATGAAAGCGGCGGTCCAACATGGCGAATTCTTTTGGAGAAAAAGAACTGCCGGTGAGGCGGACACCCTCTTCACTGTAACGATTCAACTGGGCTAATATGGTTTCTGCCGACAGCCCAAGGCCGGACATAAACCGCTCCAGCGCATGTCCCTCTACCATTTGACGGACTTCACACATCTGGCGCACATGCTCCTGGTCATACTCCGGCACATAGATGCGGCCATTACCCATGATCTGAAGGATCCCGTCATTGGCCAGTAATTTAACGGCCTGAACCACCGGCGTTCGGCTGACCTCGAAGCGATGAGCCAGTTCGTCCAAGGTCAGGTTTTGTCCCATCTCATAATCACCATTAATGAGGCTCTCAACAATATGCTCATACAAAATTTCGTCCAGGCTGTTCTTTACTTTCATGGAATTCTTCCTCCAGTTAAAATAAGTGTAATCGAGAACAGAGAAAAAAACAATAGGGAATAGAAGTGTCATTTATTGGGCGGCGAAAATTCATGATAAATTCACAAGGGGTTACAAGAAATTATTGTTAAAAATGCCAACGAGATGCTATATGCGTTTGTTTCTGATTCTTATATCTACCATCTCGCTTCACATTAGATAGGCCTTATCAAATATCCTGTCCAGCCAGCAGCCAGTGTGATGAGGATGACCACAACATCCCCGCCGGGAAATTGTGCGAGGGAAGAGAAGGTGTCAGTCCAAACAGCATCAAAATCCATGCCAATACAAATGGAACGCTGTATAGCATCAGCGCAGCTTTTCCGACCTTTGCAAAAGGACGATGCAACAAGTTCAGCTTCCTTTCCGGCAGCGCCACCGCCAGCAGAACCTTGCTCCCGCCTGTCCCGATCAGCATTCCAATCACGGCCCCCCGGACGGCATCCAATGCCAGCAGTCTGACAGCCGCGGGGGTAATTTTTCGTGTTGCCTTTTGATTCATGGGGACATCCTTGGTTTTTATCCCTTCTTGTTATCGGCGGCATTGTAGCATGAATGAAGAGCGATAGGCTGGATTTTGGCCCCAGATGTGCGTCCTCGGCTTTAAATGCGAGTTAGTCCTATGCGTTCAGGACAAATTGCATTTATTCAGGACAAAACCTTTCAATCTGATATACTGCGGGAAAAGATGGACAAGAAAGGATTCCGCCTATGGTACCGATCATTCTTTGCGACGACGATCCCTTCACATTGCAGCTTCTGTCCGAGCTGCTGGAACGGGCAATCCGGCAAAGCAGAGGCCAACTTGTCTGTCTGGCCTCTGCTGGTCAGGAGCCGCTCCAGTTTATCCGCAGCGGTGGAAGCTATCTCTATTTTCTCGATTATGACCTGGGAAGGGATTCCCCCCAACGGCGTGGACCTTGTCCGGCAGATCTACCACACGGACCCCGGCGGGAAAATCGGCTTTGTTACCGGCCATGGGGAGAAGGGCATGGATATTCTGCGCAGCGGCGTGCGGGCCTTTGGGTTTATTGAAAATGTGTGGATCAGAATGAGATGGTTCGGGAGTATATTCGATATTTGAAAATGGCGGTGCCGGAGCAGCAAAACAGCGCGGACGGGGACACCGTCGAACTGCCCATCGGGATCGATGAAACGGTACGGCTGCCGGTTTCTGAGATATTGTATGTGGATTCCGTCAAAACAGTGGCCCATTCTATTTGCTGTCATTTGACGGGTCAGGGGGTGACTGCGCGGGAGACGATCGAACACGCCCAGGAACAGCTGGAAGATCAGGTTATCCGCTGCCGTTGCTCTGTTTTAGTAAGGGACATTGCCGCCGCTGGGCAGTTCAGCGTTTGCGATAAAATAATTTTTAAGACGCAGTGATAAAGGGGCTGCATATATACGCGCAAGATAGAACAGAATTTGTGAAGACAGCGCCTTTGCTTTCCTATAACCTTGGTCCGTGGAGATCGGAATTTACGAAAAAATACAGGAATTGTTCAGGATGCCGTTACAGCTGTTGACATTGATGATGAGCGAACCGCTCTGGTGCTTGTCAGTCTTACTCCTGACGGGAATATTTGCACAGAAAGAACTTATTATGCGATGATTTGCGAGATTGATGCGACGGCATGTAAAGTTACATTTCATGTTACTGACGACGTAGCGTAGCCCTCAATCAAATCCTGGTTTACGATTGAACCCTATGGGCCGCAGAGTGCTTGCGGCCTCATTCTGTTTAAAACCGGGTATGAAATTGCGGCATTAAAACGCATAGTCCAGCGAATAGAGTATGAAGAAGCCAGGGAACGGTGATCTTTTCAGATTGCTGCACCCTGGCTTTTTGTTGTCAATTGAAATTCAAAACCGGGATTTCAATTTTTGTAATATAGTCCTCGATTCTGTCGATCACCAGTTCATTGATCCCAATCTCATAGGCATAGCCGGAGAACTGTAAATGGTGCTGCTCTGCGTAGCGGAGGATCGCTTCATAGCGGGCAGGCAGCCTGTCCCAATTCCCAATGCAGAATGCCCGCAAATAGACCCCGCCGGGGCACCTGTGGAGTCCCATCCTGTTCTGCGTGTCCGGCAGTTCGATAAACAGCTTGGAGTAGTCCTCAAACCTCCGGGCCAGGAGGTTTTCCACCGGGAGCATGGAGCCGTAGGGAGTCTGGTACATACGCGGAAGCTGATATTTCTTGGTCTGCTCAAGAATCAGCTCGATCTCCTCCTCCAGGGACTTTTCCGGTGATGTTTGCACCGTCGCCAGATACTGCGGTTCCCGCTCAATGAGGGAGATCTCGGAAAGGTCCAGGTCCAAAAGTTCGGTCATCTCCTGGCGGCGGCTGCACAGTTTTGACCGGACGGCCTTCAGCCCCTGGATCGTCCGGTCCAGTTCTGAGATTTTATCCCGAAGCAGGTCCGCCATGCTCCCAGCGGACCTGTTTTTCATAAATTCCTGAATATCCCGGATGGGCACGTTCATGTCCCGGAGCAGCAGGATCACCTCCAGCTCCGTACTCTGGTAATAGCTGTATAGCCGGTACCCATTTTCTTCGTGGATAAACGCAGGCTTGAACAGCCCGATCTCATCATACCACATGAGTGTCTTTTTGTTGATCCCATGCAGAGCGGCAAACTGGCCGATGGTAAACAGCTTCGGTTTTTCCCGCAGCATTTTCAAAAACCCCCTTGACCGTACAGTAACTGTAGGGATTATGATACTCCATGCCGGTAACTACCACAAGAAGCAGGAGGAATTTCCGTGCAGAATGAAATTGCATACAGCAGACCCGTCACCCTGACAAACATTCTTAGATTTGCAGTCCCCACCATCGCCATGAGCGTATTCATGTCCTTCTATACGATGGTGGACGGGCTGTTCGTCTCAAACCTGATCGGGACCAGCGCCCTGTCTGCCCTCAATCTGGTCTATCCCGTCATCGCGCTGGTGACGGCCATCTCCACCATGCTCGCAACCGGCGGCAGCGCGGCTATCATGAGAAAGATGGGAGAGGGAAAGCCCGATGAAGCAAAGCAGGACTTTACGTTTCTGATCCTGGTCAATGTCCTGACCGGCCTTGTGATGTGCGGGCTGGGCTATCTGTTCATGGGGAAGATCTTCGGCTCCATGTCCCTGTCCCCGGAGGTCTCCGCCTATTGCTGGGAATATCTGAGCCGTTACCTGCTGTTCACCGTCCCTATTCTTCTGATGAATAACTTCACCCTCTATATGATCGCAGCAGGCAAGGCGTCCCTTTCCCTGCTCTGCTCCGTCGCCGGCGGCGTGACCAATATCGTGCTGGACTACCTGTTTATCGCCGTTTTCCGCTGGGGGATCGGCGGGGCGGCGGTTGCCACCGGCCTGGGGTACTCCATCACAGCCATCGTGGGCCTGCTGGTGTTCTCCAACCGGAACAGTCTGCTCCATTTTGTCAGGCCGGTCTGCCGGCCCCAAACGCTCGGGAGAGCCGTCACAAACGGCTGCTCTGAAATGGCCACCGCGCTGGTCAACGGCATCATCACGCTGATGTTCAACTGGACGATGCTCAAATATGTAGGGGAGGACGGCGTTGCCGCAATCACCATCATCTCCTATGTGCTGGCCTTTGCCGGGTCCCTGTATGCCGGTTATGCCTACGGGGTGGCCCCCATGCTCAGCTTTTATTACGGGGAACAGAGCCATGAGAAGCTCAGGAAGCTGGTCCGCACCAGCCTGAAAATCATCGGCGCGATTGCGGCGGCCACCGTGCTCGTCTCTCTGGCTGTCACAGAGCCGCTGGTGTCCATCTTCGCCCGGCCCGGAACACCTGTCTATGACCTGGCTGTGGCAGGAAACCGGATCTGTTCCCTGGCCCTGCTCTTTGTGGGCTTCAACATTTTTGCAAGCGGGATGTTCACCGCGCTTTCCAATGGGCTCATTTCGGCAGTGCTGGCGTTTTCCCGCACCTTTGTCTTTACACTGATCGCCATGCTGGTCCTCCCGGTCATTCTGGGTGTCACCGGGATCTGGCTGGCGACACCGGCCGCGGAGCTGGCGGCAGTCGTCCTGTCCGCCGTCATGCTCCTGAAATACCGGCGGCGCTACTGCTATTGATTCCAGGGGGGAGTATTTTGAAGTTGGTGATTCTGCTGGCCGTAATCGCGGGAAAATGGCTTCTGTGCCTGTGGAGCGGCCTGGGCCTGGTTTTCCTGCTCTTTTGGCTGAAAGGGAAGCAGTTCAGGGGTAATAGCGAAAAATGGGACGATTTCTTTCTCACCCTGCCGCCGCAAAAGGTGGAGCAGTACGCGATTGGTATTTATCTGGCCGCCGCGCTGCTCTCCTCCGGCATCAGCTATTGTGTCCTGAAATGGGCGGGCTTCCAGCACAGTCTTTTGATCGCAGGTGCGCTGTTTGTGGTTGGAGCCTTGATTACAGAGTACCGGTGGTTCACAAAAAAGCGGGACTATGTGCTGAAGCGGTATCAGGAGATCCCGCAGACGATTTTGGAAAGAAGAAATGGAGAAAACAAAATGGATGGACAGATCGTATTGAGAGAATACCAGACATCAGACCGCCCGGCTTTGATCGGGATCATCCGGGAGACGTGGCAGTATGACAAGTTTGCCTCCCCCAAGACGGCGCAGAAGCTGGCGCGGGCCTATCTGGACAGCTGCCTCACCAATCAGACCTTTACCCAGGTCGCGCTGGTGGATGAAGTCCCGGTGGGGATTATCATGGTCAAAGACCGCAGGGAGAAGAGATGCCCGTTCCGCCTCAGACTGCGGATGCTCCTCTCCGTGGCGTCGCTGTTCCTGTCCAAAGAGGGGCGTATGGTCACCAGGTTCTTTTCCGGCGTGGAAGAGATCGACCAGCAGCTCCTCCAGGACACCCAGACCGAGTACCAGGGAGAGATTGCCTTCTTTGCGGTCAATTCCAGATACCGGGGCATCGGCCTGGGGAAGAAGCTGTTTGATGCCGCGCGGGATTACATGAGGAACCGGCGGATCCGCAATTTCTTCCTGTTCACAGACACCACCTGCAATTACCCGTTTTATGAGCGCCGGGGCATGGAGCGCCGCGGGGAGCGCGTCCACACCTTTGCGGCAAAGGGAAAATCCGGGACCCTGACCATGTTTATTTACGATTCCTTCATAGAATGTTAAGACAGTTTCTGTCGTTTTCCCCTTCACGTGTGATAAAATGCCTTTCACGGCTCAACGATAAAGAGGTGTCTTTTACGAAATCCAGACAGCGTATTCTCTTCCTGACCGCAGCGGGGCTTCTGATTGTCGGAGGTGGATGGTTCCTATACTCCACCGGCTTTTTCCAGGCGGCGTCCTCTCAGGAATCCCTGCGGGCCTACATGGACGACTTTGCGCCATACTCCCACCTGTGTTTTTTCCTGCTCCAATTTCTCTCTGTCGTGCTGGCCCCGATCCCCAGCAATATTACCGCTGCCGCGGGCGGTGTTCTCTTTGGAACATGGCCTTCCTTTTTCCTCACCTTCGCCGCAGTAGTCGCCGGTTCCCTGCTGTTGTTCTGGTTGGCCCGGGTGCTGGGCCGGGACTTTGCCGGGCGTTTTGTCAGCCGGAGGCTGTCTGAAAAATATCAGCAGATCCTCCAGACCAAGGCTCCGGTGTTCCTCACTCTGGCGTTCCTTTTCCCCTTTTTCCCAGACGATCTTCTGTGCATCCTGGCCGGCCTGTCCTCGCTCTCATTCCGCCGCTTTGCGGTGATCGTCCTGCTTGCCCGCCCCTGGGGACTGCTCTTTGCCAGCGCTCTGGGCGGCGCCGCCTTTCATGTCTCTCCGTGGGCGATGGTTTTGATCGGTGTAGCGGGGTTAGTCCTGTTTCTTCTGGGGATGAAATATGGGGATCAGATCGAAGCGGCCATCCTGAAGCGCCTGTCCCGGCGGAAAGGCAATGATGCGGCCTGCTGATTGCGGCAGAGGTTCCGGCCTCTTTGGCTCAATGAGAATAGCGACTGTGGACAGCCCCAACAAGGCGGCCGCTTCCGGATTTCTGGCGGCGCTGTCTTGTTGGGGCGTAATCCTGCTTTGAGACAACTGGGATTGTGTTGGGCCATGGGGCGGCTTGTCTTTTATTTGAACTTCCCCTATACTATAACGATGGATATATTTTGTATGAAACGGAGAATTTGGTGATTCTTGATGAATAAAAAAGATTTGAAAATGCGGCCGGTAGGCAATGAGTATCTGGAACAATATAACGCCCTGCTGCGCTATGTATTCCAGGTGACGGATCAGGAACTCAGTTCCGTGGGCTGGCAGGAGAAGGAGATCATCCGGGCGAAATTTCCAACCATGCAGAAAGCGGACGTGATCGGCTGGTTTGACGGCGACACCCTGGTTTCCCAGGTGGCGGTCTATCCGATGCGCGTCAAGGTTTTTGGGAAGACCTATTCCATGGGCGGCCTGACGGGAGTGGGGACCTACCCGGAATACTCCAATATGGGCCTGATGCACAAGCTGCTGGAGCAGGCCCTGAAAAACATGAGGGAGAAAAAGCAGTATATCTGCTATCTCTACCCCTATTCGATCCCCTATTACCGGCGAAAGGGCTGGGAACTGATCTCGGACAAGATCTCGTATGAGATCAAGGACTATCAGCTTCCGAAAAACCATCAGGTCGCTGGCAGCGTGCGCCGGGTGAAGGCGGACGGCGAGGAACTGAAGGAGACCTACGCCCGCTTTGCCGAGCATACCCACGGAGCCATCCTCCGGGATGAGCTGGCCTGGAACGAATACTGGCTCTGGGACCGGGATGATATCATGGCGGCAATCTACTATAACGAGAATGAGGAGCCGGACGGGTATATCATCTACTGGATCGAAAATGAAGTCTTCTATATCAAGGACATGATCTTCAACCATGAGGAGGCCCGCACGGGGCTGTGGAACTTTGTTTCCGCCCACTTCTCCATGATCGACCGGGTGGAGGGCAGCACCTATACGGACGAGCCGCTGGCCTTCCTGCTGGAGGACGCCAGCATCAAGGAGTCCATCTCCCCCTACTATATGGCGAGGATTGTGGATTTCCCCGCGTTCGTCGCGGACTATCCCTTCAAGGCGGACGGTACGGAGCGGGAGTGGCGCTTCTCCATGACGGACCCGATCATGGAGTGCAACCAGGGCTCGTTCCTGCTGAAGATATCAAAGGACGGCAGGGGGACGGCTGTGAAGATCTCCGAGCCGTGCGCCGACAGCATCAGCATCCAGACCATGACGACCATGCTGATGGGCTATAAGCGCCCGGACTACCTCGCCAAAATCGGGAGAATCCACGCCGGCGGGGAGACGATTGACATGCTGGAGGACGCGATTGAGCAGCAGCCGCCCTATATATCCGACTATTTCTAAGGGCCGGAATATCATTTTTTCAGACTACTTCCACAAAGGCAGGTGATCCCCCGCTATGCAGAAAGTTGATTTGCTGGAGGGCTCCATTGTTCGGAGCCTGACCAGTTTAGCCCTGCCCATCATGGCCACGTCTTTGATCCAGATGGCCTACAATATGACGGACATGATATGGATCGGCCGCGTATCAGCCAATGCGGTGGCGGCGGTGGGCGCCGCGGGAATGTATCTGTGGCTCGCCAACGGCCTTGCCATGATCCCGCGCCTGGGCGGGCAGGTCAAAGTGGCGCATGAGCTGGGCGCGCAAAATATAGAACGTGCGGCCTCTTATGGGCAGGCGGCATTCCATCTCGGGGCCTTGCTGGTGGTTCTGTTTACAACGCTTTGTATCACACTCAACGGGCCGCTGATCGCATTTTTCAGGCTGAACACGCCCTCTGTGATCGCGGACGCACGCACCTATCTGGTAATTGTGGCGGCCGGATTTTTCTTCTCATTCTTCAATCAGATTTTTACGGGGATGTTCACCGCTATGGGGGGAAGCGTGGTGGTTCTGCGCTCCACGGCCATCGGGCTGGTGGGGAACATCATTCTGGACCCGCTTATGATCTTTGGGATCGGCCCATTCCCGCAGATGGGCGTGGCCGGAGCCGCCACAGCCACCGTTCTGGCCCAGGCCATCGTAACAGCCATGTTCCTTCTGGCAGCCCGCCGCGAGATGACCGTTTTTCCGCAAATCCATATATTCCAGGCCAGTCAGTGGAGGGCCTGGGCGGAGATTTTGAAAATCGGTTTGCCTGTCTCCATCCAGAGCATGTTTTTCTCCGGCCTCTCCATGATCCTCGCCAGGCTCGTCGCGGGCTGGGGGGACGCCGCTATCGCGGCTCAGAAGGTCGGTTCGCAGATCGAGTCCATCTCCTATACCACGGCGGAGGGATTTGCCACGGCGGTCAACGCATTTATCGCACAAAACTTCGGCGCGGGCCGGATGGAGCGCATCCGTAAGGGGTATTGGACAGCCATCGGTATGATCGTTGTCTGGAGCGGCTTCACCACACTTATGCTGGTGGTCTTTCCTGTTCCGCTGTTCCGGATATTCATTCCGGATGACCACGTGCTGCAGACCGGCGTGAGCTATCTGCGGATCATGGGTTACTCCCAGATCTTGATGTGCCTGGAGATCACCTCCTCCGGCGCGTTCCAGGGACTGGGCCGCCCAATGCCGCCCACGCTGGCCGGTATCATCGGGAACGCCGCCCGCATCCCTCTGGCTGTATTCCTCAGCGCCACAGTACTGGGGCTGGATGGGGTCTGGTGGAGCATCAGCATCTCCAGCATTGCAAAAGGCATCGTCGTGTTCACCTGGTTTGTGGTGATCCTGCGCCGTTATACACACCGGCAGGCGCAGGGAGTTGACGGACTGGAGTGACCGTCCGCAGGCTGATTTTGGGTATTGTGCCAGGATACAATGCCTCGAAAATCCACCGGCAGGAGGTTGTACGGTTGCGGGATATTGCATACCAAGCGTTTCAAAAAGGAAATTGACCTTGCGCTGCTGGGGATCGAGAAATGGGCGGATGACCGTGCCTATTTCTGCACACCCAGAAAAGCCGGGATCATAGGCAGGAACGGAGTATCCGGAGCACTGTGCCGCCATGAGTTATACCGTTACGCTGGAACTGCAGGACGGCGCTATGACCCTTGCGGACCGCGGCGACGGGGATCGCCCCAGACAGGCGCCCTGCGCCCCGGATCAGCCGAAGACTACTTCGTATGTAGCAGGGAGCGGGTTTATCGGCGGTGCGGATGGCCCGGCATCCGCTTTTGTTGGAGAGGAGCAGGGAAAACTTCGGATGGCCTGTTCCTTGCTTCGCTTCGTTTCGGCGGAGAATGTGGAATAGCGGATGATTTTCCACGAAAAGCAGTTTGAGGACATGACCCTGGAGTGGACTCCGTCAAATGAGGCCAAGCGTTCCATATCTGGAAGATAGAATACGGCTGAGGTGCCTGCGCTGTTAGCGCCGACGTGACTTGACCAAAAGAGAGGTGGAAAAAATCCTAGACCAAAATGAGTAACTAAGTATGGGACAGGGCAGGTTTCTATATATTTTCATCCTCTGGTCAACAATTCAAGACAGCCGCTGTGGAGGTTCCCACAGCGGCTGTTCGTTATGATTGTCAACTCCGTCCCGTTCTGGCATTGGCAAACCGGTCGACTATAAAGTTATATACATAATAGAAAAGGACGCCGAAACAACACCCGATGATGTTGTTTATAATACGGAGGATAATTGCTGATTTTACCCCAAAGATATTTGTAGCCATAAGAAGCGCGCCAAAACAGTTCAGAAGGGTTTTCCAATGATAGGCGGCGCAGAGGCCGAGCAGCAATCCTGAATAGATTCCCAGATACGAGTGGGCGGAAGCCGGAAGCAGTTGGTATACGATCCCAAATAAAACACTCCCAGCCACGACGCCGCCCAGGCGTTGAAATGCCCGTTTGTTTGGGCGCTCGCCATATTGCGATAGGACCGTCAGGCAGGCACAGCCCACCCACATGATCCGGTCTACCTGAAGTAGTTCTCCGACAAGGATTCCAAGCGATAATCCAAGCGTCACCTGAAACTGCCATTTTCCGAGGGGATCAAAGAGGGAAAAGTCTTTCACGATCTGCGAGAACGTTTTGCCGTAATCTTTCTTCCTGTGATTGATGTAGAAAATGATTCCGCACAGCAGGCATCCCAGCAGCATTTCGAATACCCGGAGCACGAGCAGATATCCGCCAACCGGATTCCCGTATAGGAACATATAGGCAAACAGGTACAGGCCCGCCCCTCCGTATAACGGCTCGTGGCAGGCGGAGATCACGATAAAGCCGATGCTCAAGAAGTTGATCAGAAACCCCCACGCCGGATTTACGGACTGCGCAATGCAAGGGCTGAAGGTCAGCAACACAAAGACAATAAAGAAGTTTATCAGGGAGCTTTTGAGGCAGTAGCCGAAGTCGACAAACCGGACCGTCAGCAGAATGCAGAAGATTACCACGGCGGCAGAGCTGTTTTCATCTCCAAACAGAAAGTTTAGAATAGAAATAAAAACGACTGCAAAGAGAACACAGAGGATATCCTTCACAATCAAGGCCGCAATCAATTTGTGCCGTTCAGACGGATTCGCTGCGTTTCTGATTTTCCCCTTACATACAGAGACATCTAATTGCATCGCCTGATAAAAGTTCATCTGGACCTTCCTTTCTCAGAGCATAATCCTATCATATCCGGCGGGGAAATCAAGAACGTAGCCTTTGTAAAAAAACTGTAAACAGTTCCGGCCATTGGGACTGTTAAAGCCGATCCGAATTGATGAAAACAGGCGGCGCCTTCCCTTAGCCGGAACAAATCAGAAAATTTGGGGAGTTACTGTCAACGGCGTGGGTGCAAGGGAGCGGGACAGGGTACTTACAGCTTCAGCTTCATCCGGTCCGTCTGAATGCCCCTGCCTGATTAGAACAGAGAGTTGTCGTTGTTCTGATCGGCAGGGGCGTTTTGTGTCCGAAGCCATTTCTGCGCAATGGCTTTGGACTTTTCTGAATAGGAGTCCTATGTTGCCTGCTAAATACAAACGGAGCAAAATGAAAGTGCAAAATATGAAACGGATACGGCGGCCGGACTGTCGCTCCCTCGCACCGGACATCCTTCGCAGCAACGCATCAGCCATGGAGTACAGGCCAGCCCCGGCCCACTCTTTTAAAAAATGTTTGATCTGCCGGGACCTTCCTCTTAAAGCGGTGGAGAACCGACGCTGGCAGGCTGTTTGAAGTTACGACTGCTTTTCAAATAGAGGGATAGTTCTGCGCATCTCCCAAAAAACGGCAGGACCTTATTTTCCTGCTGCATGAATACCTGCCGGAAGCCATTTCCACCAGTTGTACATTTCCGGGCGAATGCGGCGCAGGGTCATTCCGGTCACTGCCCCATCGAACATGGGGAAGTTCCTGTATAGAAAGGAGTATCAGCCGCCGCAGGCGGCTGATTACACACGTACAGCGAAACTCACCAAAAGACCCGAATGACGCCGCAGGTCACGGTGGTGGTAATGATTCCGGCGATGAGGACGCCAAGCGCGATGGCGGGGAGGGCTGTCCGGAGCCGGAGGTCCAGCACATCGGCCACCAGGGCGCCGGTCCAGGCCCCGGTCCCCGGCAGCGGGATTGCCACGAGGATGATCAGGCCGATGGTGCGATACTTTTTCACGATTCGGCCCTTGAGGTGTGCCCGGCGCTCCAGCCAGTCGATTTTCGGTCCAACCCAGCTGGATTTGCGCAGCCAGCCAAAAATACGGCGGAGCAAAAGAATGAGAAAGGGGATTGGAAGGAGATTGCCGAGGATGGCGGCAGCCGCCGCTGCGGCTGGCGGCAGACCGGCGGCTATACCGGCCGGAATTGCACCGCGCAGCTCCAGCACAGGCACCATGGCAATGAGGAATGTCATGAGGAGCTCACCGAAAAAAGTATCGAACAAATCCATAGAATACACCTTTTTGTATGATAAATGTAACGATTGCATTCTACCATAGAGCGACGGATGCAGCAATGTTTATTTTTATCTGTACAAATCGAAACATGTATTTGGGCGGTAAGCAATAGAGGGCAGACGGTACAGCCTTACCCTAAAAGAAGAACGGCCCAAACCGGGAGGGGGGTCGGGAGGAACATCTGGCAAGCCATACATTATATATATTGGGACAGAGCGTATCAAAGTGTATGGATCGCAGACGATCTGCCGGAATGTTACGGTTATATTACAAGAGTTGCAAATCTATTGCAAACAGAAAATTGATCTGATATGATGCGTCTAGAACAAATGAGGAATCGCTCTTGGCTGCCCGGTACAGATACAGGAATGGCTAGCCACGGTATGTGTACCGTGTAAAAAAGAGGCTTCACTCAGGCGTTCTGAACTTCTAAAGCCGAACGCTCACCGAGGTAGTTTGGGGGGGGCCGCGTTTGCGGAGTGTATCTCTCCAATTTGCCAAAATGAGGGAACGGCGGAAATTTAAAGGAGGTAAACACCCAATGAAGAAGTTCCTTTCTCTGGTACTGGCTCTGGTGATGACCATGTCTCTGGTCACCGTCAGCGCCGGTGCTAAGGACTTCAGTGATGACGACAGCATCACCTATCAGGAAGCTGTTGACGTCATCTCCGAGATTGGTGTTGTCGACGGTTACACCGGCGGCGACTTCAAGCCCACTGATGTCCTGACCCGCGGTGCCGCCGCCAAGATCATCTGCAACCTGATCCTGGGGCCCACCACCGCTTCCGCTCTGAGCGCCAGCAGCGCTCCCTTTAAGGATGTGCCCGTGAGCAACACCTTCGCAGGCTACATCACCTACTGCGCCCAGGAGAAGATCATCAACGGCTACTCCGACGGCACCTTCCGTCCCACCGCTACCCTGAGCGGCAACGCGTTCATGAAGATGCTGCTGGGCGCCCTGGGCTATGACAGCGCTGTCGAGGGCTACACTGGTCCCAACTGGTCCGTGGCCGTCATCAAGCAGGCCGCCGGTATCGGCCTGGACGACGGCAACGACGAGTTCGTCGGCTCCAAGGCCGTGACCCGTCAGGAGGCCGCCCTGTACGCCTTCAACATGCTGCAGACCACCATGGTCGAGTACGACGCCAAGACCTCTGTCGACATCAACGGCGCTACCGTGACCATCGCCGGCGACAAGGCCAAGGAAGTCGAGAACACCTCTCGTACCGACGGCTACATCGACGACGACAACAAGATGCAGTTCGCTGAGAGATACTTCACCGACCTGCGCCTGACCACCGACACCACCGATGACTTCGGCCGTCCCGCCAACACCTGGCGCTTCAAGGGCGTTGAGGTTGGCACCTTCGCCAAGACCGCTGACGCCACCTACACCGCCGACGTGAAGCTGGGCCAGATCTACTCTGACCTGGGCATGTCCGACAAGGATGAGGCTGCTCCCGTCTTCGTGGACGGCGTTGAGGCCAGCGAGTCCGCCAAGGTCTCCAAGGGCAACGACCTGAAGGTCAGCGAGCTGAAGTTCACCAACTCTCCCGTTGCGAAGTGCAACGTCGGCAACGGCACTCTGGTCGAGGCCTATCTGGATGAGGATACCAACGATGTCACCATCGTGGCTATCAACACCTACGTGGCTGAGGTCAACAAGGTTGTGGCCAAGACCAACTCCAAGGATGCTTACATCACCCTGTCCGAGCTGGCTGCTGAGAACGGCGCCACCTCCGGCCTGCGTGCCAACGACGAGTTCGAGACCACTGGTTTCGAGAACGACCAGATCGTCCTCTTCACCTATGCCAACAACGAGATCCAGTCTGTCAAGGCTGCTGAGTCCGCTGAGGGCACTCTGACCAGAAAGGTTTCCGGCAAGTCCATCAACCTGGGTGAGACCAAGTATGACTTCTCCAAGATGTATTCTGTGGACGGCGGCGAGAGCAGCCTGGGCATCGACAGCGAGTATGTCGTGTACCTGGATGCCAACGGCTATGCCATCTACGTCGAGGAGACTGAGTACAACATCGCTGACTACGCCTATCTGCGCGCTCTGCAGGGTTCCAGCGTTGCTTTCGCCTCTGACAAGGCTGCTCTGATCACCTATGACGGCAAGATGAAGACCGTCGACACCAAGGAGGACTACACCAACGACTTCGCTGGCTATGGTTCTGAGCTGCAGATTGGTGATCCCAAATCTGAGATTGTCCTGGTGAAGGAGACCTCCAAAGGCGAGTATCGCCTGAAGGATCTCGACACCAAGAATCCCAGCATTGCTAAGGCCGAGGACTCCTTCGAGCTGCGGAACGGCGTGGCCCGGATCAACCTGACTAACAAGGGCGTGACCAACGCCTCCGATGCCAAGCAGGGCACCGACTACATCTATGCCGACAGCAAGACGGTGTTCGTGGTGGGCACCTATGACAGCGGTGCTCGCGAGAATTGGAAGAATGCTACCTATCGCGCCTACACCGGCATCAACAACGCTCCCACCATCGTGGACGACAACGACAGCAGCCCGGCTACCAATGCCATCGGCATGAGCTACTACTGCCGCAACAACGGCGTTGCCACCATCGTGTACCTGAGCGTGGACGAGGCTGACTACAAGGTCACCGGCGGCAACAACGACGTGATCTTCTTCGCCTTCGAGTCCGGCAGCAAGAAGATCGAGGACTCCGACAACGAGTACTACACCTACAACGCAGTTGTGGATGGCAAGATCGTTGAGGGCGTCAAGGTCGATGCCAGCGTGAAGATCGACAACCGCACCTCCAACGGCTCCTTCAGCAGCAACGTGGTCTTCACTGGCGCCGATTATGACGACGGTGTGATCACCGGCCTGGACAAACTGGGCAACTCCGGCACCGTCACCGGCATCAACAAGGTGAACAATGAGAACGTCGTGCTTGGCTACGGCAACGGCTCTGAGTCCACCTATGTGGTCGCCGACGATGCGAAGATCTTCTTCATCGACGATGACGGCACCATTACCGAGGGTGCGGTGAGCAACATCCGCCGCTCCGACGAGGATGTCGTGACCTACGTCCTGGAGGATGGCCAGATCAGCTATCTGTTCATCCAGCAGTACTTCGAGGATAACGACCAGTCCTCTTCCGGCGGCAGACAGGAGCTGACCAGCATCACTGGTGTGACCTATTCTGCTCCCAACCTGACCCTGACTCTGAACGGCACCAACGCCGGCCAGAACTACAAGGTCACCCTGAAGATGATCGTTGCCGGTGTGACCACTGAGCTGGGCACCTACACGGTCACCGGCGCCACCGGCGCTACCAGCACCACCGCTGTCCTGTCCGTGGGCACTCTGGCCAGCATCGCTGCCAGCGGCGGTATCTACATGGTCTCCTGCGGCGGTCAGAACGCAACGTTCACTGCCTAAGGAACTGTGTCAACGTGCTGATGCACTAAGACAAAAAGGATTCCCGGACTTCTGTCCGGGAATCCTTTTTATGTGTCAGGCATAGTCAAAGCCGGTCGGCACGCCCTCTGATAGCTTCTCTCTGCACGGACACACGGCTTGCGAGGATTTGCACAGGCTTTGGCCCAGTTGGCAGAGGAAACGAACTGGTGAATGAGCCGTTCCTTCGCCGCCAGCACCGGAAGAGTCGAAGGTCCCCCGGACTTTTGTCCGGGGGCGTTCCTTTGGGTTACAGTTTCCAGCCCCAGAGGATGATTTTCCCTTCCCCGTTGATGGTTCCGGCGTCCGTCATAAAGTTCAGCGTCTTCAGGTCCTTCGGCGCGATGGAGGGGATGGTGCTGTAATAGGGCGGGTTCGATGTATCATAGATATGCTCACAGATACAGGCAATGGGGGAGAGATAAGTTGCCAGACGGATCTTTGCTTTGCCTTGACCCAGGAGGCCGCTCATCTCCAGGCGGCACAGGTAGTTTTGGTGCGTGCCCGGATGGAAATAGCTGTCTGTCGCAATATTGTTGCAGCGCAGATAGATATAGTGATAGGCTGTGGAGAGGATGGGGACGATCCACACCTCCGTGTACTGCGTGAAGTCGATCTGTGATACATCCACATCCACCTGCGCTGCTTCCTGCGTGACAGGCACTTCCAGAAGTTTTACCAGTGGGACGGCCTCGGCGGCTGCGGCTGCCTCCCGGCGGATGGCGGCATCCTGAGCCGTTCTCGCCTGCTGCTCCGCCGCGTCCGCGGCTGCCAGGGAGGCCAGGGCTGTCTCCAGCTTCTGATTGTCCCCGTTGAAATCCTCCATCCGGATGCGGTCCGTCAGCTCCCACTGGTTGAGATGAAATTGACTGGTCTGCTGCAAATTCTTCACCCTTTCCCGAAAATTGTGGCGGGAAAACTCCCGCTATCCAATCCCCCCTGACCGGAAGAAATTGCAGAATTTCGTGCAACAAAAAATTCCCCCGGACCGAAGTCCGGGGGAATTTTCAACCGCGGGTACAATCACCCTTCTGGCGGGTAATCAGACACCCAACACAAAGCTCTGGTCGCCGCAGGTCACCATGTAGGTGGAGCCCGCAGACAGAGCGGCAGAGATGGTGGCGGTCGTCGTTGTCGCGGCGCCAGTCACGTTGGCGGTCGTCAGCTTCACCAGGGTGCCGCCGTTGACCAGGGAGATGGTCACGGGGTAGACCTGTCCGGCGTTCGTGCCGGTCAGAGTGACAGTGACGGTGCCGCTGATGTAGCTTGCGCTGATCCCGCTCAGGACCACGCCGCTGCTACCGGCGCCCTCCTGCTTGCCGTTGTCAACTTCCTGGATGAACAGGTAGGCGATGTCGCCGTCAGTCACATCGAGGAGGCCGATGTAGGTAGCAGTGGAGTCGGAGCTGATGTTCTTCACATCGTCGATCTTGGTGATAACACCATCGGTATCGATGTAGTACATCTTGGCGTCAGAGGCAACCGTGTAGCGGACGCTGGCGGAAGCCGTCGTGCCGTTCAGGCCGATGCTGTAGGAGCCGGAGAGCTTCCACACGCCGGTGCCCTTGAGGGTGGTGTAATCAGATGTGGAGATATCATCAGCGGAGGTCAGCAGACCCTTGTTGTTGTAGTCAGCATTGGTCACAACCTGGTTGACCGTGTCGTTGCCAGCCACGACCACAGAGCCAGCATCCTGAGCGGCCTTGACCTTCACGGTGGTGATCTCGTCGTCCACAACTGCGTTGTACAGGTAGTACTGGTTGTTGTCGCCATCGGTGATCATCTTGGTGGCGGACTCAGCAGCCAGGAACACCACATCGCGCTTGCCGTTGGTGACATAGGCGCCGGTGGCGTCGATGAAGGCGAAGGTCACCACATCGCTGGAGCCGCTGGTGGTGTAGACCATCTCAACAGCCTTGGTCTCCACAGCGGGAGAGGTGGTCGGATCATCAGACATGATGGTGGGAGCGTTCTTGATGCCCTTGTAGACGGAATAGTCAGTCTTGCCGCGGGCATCGCTCTCAGCCACCACGAACACGGTCTCACTGTTGCCATACACCGTAGTGCCGGTTTTGGTGGTGATAGCCGCGCGGGTGTTCTTCATGTCGAAGTCGGTAGCGCCGCCGGACAGAACGCCATTTGTAGCAATGCTGGCATCGGCAGTGGTGGTGATAGAACCGTTCTTATGAACATTGGCGGCCTGACGCAGAGCGTACTCGCCCTTGTCGTCAGCGCGGTAGTAGACGATGGTGCCCTCCAGAGAGGTGTAATCGTCGTCAGTATCCACCGTCTTCACGGAGCCGTCGGACATGACCAGCTGAACCTGATCCTTGCCGAAGCGGCTGTTGCTGCTCTGGGTGTAGAGCACATACGCGTACTGAGAGGCGTCGAACTCCTGCTCATCCACATAGATGACCATGCCGTTGGTATCCAGATAGATGACATAGTCGCTCTTGGTGGTCATGCTGGTCTCAGAGCCGAAGGAGAACGCAATGTTCTTGGAGTACTTGTACTCGGTATCGGCCAGAGTCAGGTTCTTGCCCAGGGTGTACTTGTCGAGGGTGCCCTCCACGGACTCGGCCTTCACAACGGACTTGATCTCGTCCGCGCTCTGGGAGTAGGTGAACAGGACCACATCGTCTTCCTCGAAGTTGTCGGTATTGGTCTCAAAGCGGGCCTTGCTGCCGGAGATGGACACAGAGGTAGAAGCGTCCTTCTCGGTCACGAGGCTCTCGGAGTTCACGACAACATAGGGATCGGAGACCTTCTCTTCCTTGGAGGAGATGGTGCCCACATAGGTGTCGATGATGCAGATGGTGACATCGTTGTTGTCCTCATCGTAGAAGACCTCAACGGTGCTGCCGTCAGCCACCAGCTTGTTGTTGGCGCTGGAGCTGGAGACCTTGACGGTGTTGCCCTTGGACACGGCAACATCATCGGCCTCAACGCCGTTGTAATAGACCTCGGCGTTCTTGTCCTTCTCGCTCATGTCGAGATCGCTGTAGATATCACCCAGCTTCACGTTGCTGGTGTAAGTCACATCAGCGGCGTCCGCATAGGTGCCGATCTTGTCGCCCTTGAAAGTCCACTTGGTGGCGGGACGGGCGAAGTCGTCGGTGGTCTCGGTCTTGTCCAGCTTGTCGAAGTAGCGCTCGGCAAACTGCAGGTTGGGCTTGTGCATGTTGTTGTCGTAGGAGCCCTGCGCAACTTCCTTGGCCTTGTCGCCGGCGATGGTCACGGTAGCGCCGTTGATGTCAACAGAGGTCTTGGCGTCGTACTCGACCATGGTGGCCTGCAGCATGTTGAAGGCGTACAGGGCAGCCTCCTCACGGGTCACGGCCTTGGAGCCGACGAACTCGTCGTTGCCGTCGTCCAGGCCGATACCGGCGGCCTGCTTGATGACGGCCACGGTCCAGTTGGCACCGGTGTAGCCCTCAATGGCGCTGTCATAGCCCAGAGCGCCCAGCAGCATCTTCATGAACGCATTGCCGCTCAGGGTGGCGGTGGGACGGAAGGTGCCGTCGGCGTAGCCGTTGATGATGCCCTGCTGAGAGCAGTAGGTGATGTAGCCTGCGAACACGTTGGTCACGGGCACATCCTTGAAGGGAGCGGTGTCAGCGCTCAGGTAGGAAGCGGTGGTGGGCCCCAGGATCAGGTTGCAGATGATCTTGGCGGCGGCACCGCGGGTCAGGACTTCAGTGGGCTTGAAGTCGCCGCCGGAATAACCGTCGACAACGCCGATGCCGCTGATGACGTCGACAGCTTCCTTGTAGGTGATGCTGCCGTCATCACTGAAGTCCTTGGCGCCGGCGCTGACGGTGACCAGAGACATGGTCATCACCAGAGCCAGTACCAGAGAAAGGAACTTCTTCATTGGGTGTTTACCTCCTTTAAATTTCCGCCTTCCGCTCCCGTTTTCGTTTGGAGAGATACACTCCTCGCACAACGGCTTGCGGCCCTTGTGGGCCAGCGCTTTTCCGAACAACTTCGGTAGCATTTTGAGTTTTCATGCTACCAAACGGCTGCAAAGCTTGGAAACCCTGGAAAGTCTGGTAGCAAAATTAAAGATTTGGTAGCAGCCAATTATGGAAATTTTTTGATGCATCAGATCAGCAGAGGATTGTGATGACATCCAATGCGCTTTCCGGTACCGCTCTTTCTCTGAATGATTTGGTCTGAAAGGCGGGCCCGCGCTTTCTTGAAACGGATGTCACATCGTTGAAAAATAAAAATACACAGGCATTCCGCCCCTCGCAGAGGTAGATTCCCTTTGTCCGGACTGCGGACTGAAAAGCGAAGGATGATTAAAAATGAGCGACAAATATAATCTGCTGATTTGATACATAAATGAAACCATTGGAATAGACAATGAACAAGAAATCTGATATAATTTTGCGCGGTAAAAGACTATTCTCGCGAGAGGAGCAATTTCATGAAGCGAAAAAAAACCGTGCCGGCAGAGGTGGTTCCAAAACCGGTGAATGATGCGGCGCCTGTGCCGGAGAAAGACCATCCGCTGTATGACCGCCTGTTTGTTGTGGGATTTGCGGTGCTGCTGTTTTTTGCCATGACGGTGCAGACGGTTCCCATGAGCCTGATTCTGGCGGCTGTGGCATTGGCGCTGTCTTTTGGCAGGGGGGGCTATGCACGGTTTCGCGGCCGCCTGGGAATCCCGGTCCTGGGGTTTCTGGCCTTTTTGATCCTCTGCGGGGCCGCCAGCCTGTATACGAGCTTCGGCGCCTACGCTTACGGAGAATATGCCAAGCTGCTGGCGTCCGGAGCCCTAGGCCTGTTGCTGTTGGCACGCGGACGGGAACAGAACGCCGGCGGACTCCTGTTCGGCTTCTCTGCCGTGTGCGGAGTGATTGGGCTTCTATGTATCGATGCCGGGTGCCGGGGACCGCTCTTTCGCGGCTTTGCCTCTTTTATGGAGGGGCTTGGGGATGCAGCTTATCAGAGCCTGGATCAAGCGACCTATACGGGCGCCCGGTTTGACGGCATCTATAACGACGCAAACCTGACCGGCAGCCTGATGGCGCTGGCGGTCTTGGTGGGACTCTACCTGATCCGTACAGGACGGAAACCGTGGGAGCGATTTGCGGCTTGCTTTCTGACCGGACTGTCCGCAGTGGCCTTTTTTACCGCAATGAGCCGTGGTGCCATTCTCTGCTTTGGCGCGACACTGCTGGCCTATCTCCTGATTGCGGGAAAGGAAGAACGGCTGGGGCTTTTCTTTACCATGGCGGCAATGGGCATTTCCATGGTGGTATTCGGCGTGGTCTCGGCCTCGCTCCTGGCAGGCGGCTCTTTTTGGGGAACGCTGGTCGCTCTGCCGAGCGGAGTGCTGCTGTGGCTGCTGAACGAGTTCCCCGCCCGGAAGGCGGCTTCCGCGCTGGCGGGGCATGGAAAGCTCCTTGCCGGTGTGCTGGGAGGAGGGATTGCCGCGGGAATCGCGGCAGTTATACTGGCGCTCACGCTGACGGAGCCGTTTGTATTTACAGAGAGCAACTTCCTCTACCGGGGAGCCGATGTAGAGGGCGGAGAGACCTATACGTTTTCCGGTGATTGGGATAAAAGCAGCGAGATCACGGTGCTGGTCTATGGCTCCACACGGGAGCAGGAGCTGACCTCAGTCACTGAGACATATTATAATGGCCCGCTGGAAGAGGCGTCCTTTACGGTGCCGGAGGATGTGGGGCATGTTCTGATGCAGTTCCGCGGTCCTGCAGGCCTGGAGCTCCGGCAGGTGTCTCTGTCGGACGGAACCGAGATCCCGATGGCCTACACATTGCTGCCGGACAATATCGCGAATCGCCTCCAGAAAAATATATTTGAAGACAGCAGTTTTCTGCTGCGGCTGCAATATGATATAGACGGATGGACGCTTTTCAAAGAGTCCCCGTTGGCGGGACACGGTCTGGGAGCCACAGAGGGGCTGCTGACCTCTGTGCAGCCGTTCTTTTATGAGTCCCTTTATCTCCACAACCACTTGCTGCAGGTGATGGATGAGACCGGCCTGCTGGGTCTCGCTGCATTTTTGGCATTCATCCTGGGAACGGCCGTGCTGCTGGTCCGGCAGCTTCGCAAAGCGCGCACGCCCCTGGCGGCCATGCTGCTGGCCTGCTTGGTCATGATGAACCTCCACGGCCTGATGGAGATCTCTTTCTCCGTTCAGATGTTTCAGTGTGCGGCGTTTTTCCTGCTGCTGCTGCCAACAGTGTGTTACGGAACCTATACAGAGGGGAGGAAAAGGCGGGCCGCCGGTATTGTGGTCCTGGTGGTGTCGGACCTGTGGCTGGTGATTTCTGTTGCCCTGCTGGGCGGAAGCCTGCTGGCCCAAAAGGAATATCGGGAGCTGGATGCTGCCGGAATGACGACAGGCTCCTTCATAGAGACACTGGAAAGGCTGGACCGCATGGATGCATACAACGATCAGAGCTACAAGGTGAATCTGATGGGGAATGCGCTGCAGGCCGGCGGGATCAGCAATGAGGGCACAGCTGCCCGCTGTGCCAGAGAGCTGCGTGAAACCGGGGAGTTCGACTCCTGCTACTATGTTGCGGCTTACTACTATCTGCCGCTGGGGCAGTTGGAAAACTTTTTCGACGTCTTGCAGGAGGGCCTGCTGCAGGAACGCTCCAATTCCGAAGCGTGGAACAGCGCCATGAATTTGTGTATCCAGGCATTTTCACAAATTGATCCGGCAGAGGCAGACACATTTGCGGAAGGCGTTCGGGGAATCGGCGAAGCCATGGACCGGGCCAATGCGTATTTGCTGGTTCCGGTCGCTTTGACAGAAGAGAATGCGGCACTTTTGAACTGCGCCCGGACGGACTTACTGGATGGAGAAGGCATGTATGCAGCGATATCTCAGGTTTTAAGCCAAGCCGGGAATCCATCATAAAAAGGAAAAAATCCCCCCAACCTCAGTTGGGGGGATTTTTTGACCATGATTGCAATGGTATAGCTGTGGGTTGGTATAGATTCGAAAACTATGAAAAAATATATATTGTAAACTGTTTGGCACTGTGGTAGACTGTACAAGACATAAGGATGCTGTATTTTGTCACATAATCGTAACAATTATTCCGATGCAGGACATACGGCGGTGAACACGGAATGCGACTGTGCTGTGACCACGAAAGAGGAGATGGAATGCGAACCGGGGTGAACATCCGAAAACGGAAAGACGGCCGATATGAGGCCCGCTATCCAAAGGGGCGGGATGCAGCTGGAAAGTTGCTCTATGGATACTGCTACGGGCACTCCTTTGAAGAGGCGCGGGAAAAACGGGACCGGATCATGGCGCAGCGCCCCCGGGAGATGAATCTGCTGATCCTTGGGGCAGGCGGACACGGTGAGATCATCCGGGAGCTGGCCCAGTCGCTGGGGGTATTCCGGAAAATCGGCTTTCTGGACGATGACTTGAAAAACCCGTTGGCAATGGGGCGGTGTGATGACTGCCTGCGGTATCTTGAGGAGTACCCGATTGCGATTCCCTCTGTGGGCGATCAGAAATTACGGATGCAATGGCTGGCTATGCTGGCCAGAAACGGTTTTGTGCTGCCGATCTTGGTCCATCCGACTGCCACGGTTTCTCCGTCTGCGGCGGTTGGATACGGAACCGTGATCGAGGCCAGAGCTACGGTCTCGCCCGGAGTGCGAATCGGGAATGGCTGTATTATCGCCAGCGGCGCGACGATTGATCGAAATGTGAAAATCCCGGACGGGACCCTTGTGGGGTGCGGCCGGGTGATCACAGCGGCGGACTTTGAATGAGGAGCAAAAAGCGATATGGGAAACAGAATTTATCTGGCTTCTCCGACCATGCACCAGGAGGAGCAGGTTTTTATCCAGGAGGCGTTTGATACCAATTGGGTGGCCCCTCTGGGGAAGAATGTGGATGAGTTTGAAAAGGGAGTTGCGGAATTCGTCGGCGTCAAGTCTGCGGCGGCACTGAATGCGGGAACCGCTGCGCTGCATCTGGCTGTGAAGCTGGCTGGCGTCCGGCGGGGAGACAAGGTGTTCTGTTCCGACCTGACCTTCTCCGCAACCGTGAATCCCGTGAGCTATGAGGGGGGCGAACAGGTCTTCATTGACAGCGAGCGGGAGACGTGGAATATGGACCCGCGGGCGCTGGAGCGGGCGTTTGAGCGGTATCCGGACTGCCGCTGTGTGATCGCGGCCAATCTGTACGGAACGCCTGCAAAGCTGGATGAAATCCGGGACATCTGCGATGCGCATGGAGCAGTGTTCATTGAGGACGCGGCGGAGAGCCTGTCTGCTACATACAAAGGACGCCAGACGGGTACCTTTGGGCAGTACAACGCCCTTTCCTTCAACGGCAACAAGATCATCACGACCTCCGGCGGCGGAATGCTGCTGTCCGACGATGAGGCGGGCATCTCCAAGGCCCGGTTTTGGGCCACGCAGGCCAGAGAGCCTTACCCGTGGTACGAGCACAAGGAGATCGGTTATAACTATCGGATGAGCAATATCGTGGCGGGGATCGGCCGCGGGCAGCTCATTCACCTTCTTGAGCACAGAACGAAGAAGGAAGCCATCTACCGGACTTATGAAAAAGCATTTCAAGGGCTTCCTGTGCGGATGAACCCCCATCTGCCTTACAGCCAGCCTAATTTCTGGCTCAGCTGTATGACTATTGACCCCGGCTGCACCGTGACGCCGGAACAGATTCGCCTGGCGCTGGAGGAGGAGAACATCGAGTCCCGTCCAATCTGGAAGCCCATGCACCTTCAGCCGGTGTTCGCGGCGCATGATTTCGTTACCGCGGGCGACAATGTAGGGGAGGACATCTTTGCCCGGGGACTGTGCCTGCCCAGCGACATCAAGATGGCGGACTCCGATCAGGAGCGGGTGATTTCTGTGATCCGGGGGCTGTTTTGATGTACCGGAAGTTTTTCAAGCGTTTTTTTGACGTTCTGCTCTCCGGCTGTGCGCTGATCTTACTCTCTCCGGTGCTGCTGATCGTGGCGGTGCTGGTGCGGACAAAGCTGGGCAGTCCGGTGATTTTCTGCCAGGAGCGCCCGGGGAAGAATGAGAAGATCTTCAAAATGTACAAGTTCCGCTCCATGACGGATGCCCGGGACGAAAACGGAGTGCTTCTGCCGGACGAGGTGCGGCTGACCCGGCTGGGCCGGATCCTGCGCTCCACCAGTCTGGACGAATTGCCGGAGCTGTGGAACATCCTGAGGGGGGATATGTCTATCGTGGGCCCCCGGCCGCTGCTGGTGAAGTATCTGCCCCTATACAATGAAGAGCAGCGTCACCGCCACGATGTGCGTCCGGGGCTGACGGGGCTTTCACAGGCGGCAGGGGATGTGGACATGACCTGGGAGCGGCAGTTCCAGCTGGATGTGGGCTATGCAGACCATGTGACGCTTGCGGGGGATGTGAAGATCGTCATTCTGACGGTAAAGCGGGTTCTGGTGAGAAACAAGCATGACTATGGCGGCTATGTGCGGGAAGAATTCAGAGGGAGTGAGAAGGTTGAGCGGTAAGCGACTTTTCATCTACTGCGCCGGGGGATTGGGCCGAGATGTGCTTAAAATGGCTAGGTATATCAATCGGCAACAAGGCAGATGGGAAGAGGTGTTCTTTATCGATGACCACTTTACAAGTGGAGAAATGAACAATGCACCTGTCATACGATTTGAAAAGTACCTAAAACAACGGAATAACCACACAGATGAATTTGTCATTGCTAATGGCGAGGCAGTGTACCGCAAACAGATTTACCAAAAATTAAAAGAGTCCGGATGTGTATTCACAAACATTGTCCATCCTAACGTTTACCTGGATGAGTATGACTTTATTCAGGATGGAGCGATTATCACAGAGGGAAATGTTTTGGGCGGAAACATTCATATTGGCAAATGCACCTATGTAAGCCTAGCCTGCATTTTAGGCCACGATGTTGTCCTTGAAGATTTTGTAACGCTTTCTCATGATGTAAATCTCTCCGGCTCTGTTCATATTGGCGAAGGAACTTATATTGGCACTGGCACTGTAATCCGGGATGAGGTCACTATTGGGAAAAACTGTATCATCGGCATGGGAAGTCTTGTGACCCGAGACATTCCCGATAACGTAGTGGCTTACGGTTCTCCCTGCCGGGTGGTGCGGGAGAACACGGACGGCATCGTGTTTCGGTGAATCATTCAGCAGAGAGGAGCTGTCGTATGGTTTTGGCGGAAGATTTGCAGCGCTATTTGGCGGAGCACGGGATGCCCTGCCGATTTCAGGGAGCGTCCGGGATCTCGGTGGACGGTTTTTCCAGCCTGTTTCATTACCGTCCCGGGACCATGACGTTTATCGTCCCGGAGCGGAGCTTTTCGGATTACGCGGCGGACTTTCAGCCGGGAGAGATCGACCTTTTGCTGCTCACGCAGCAGGAGCCCCAACCAGAGGTGGCGAAAGCCGTTTTATTCGTGGAAGACCCTAGGGCGGCGTTTTTTGGGTTGATCGAGGGGTTCTTCGACCACAGCGCTTCGGAGGAGATCACCGGTATCACGTCAGACCCGCAGCAACAGCGCCGCCAGTCTTTCATCGCACCTTCGGCTAAGCTGGGCAGCGGTGTGAAGATCGGCGTAGGCTGCGTCATTGAGGGCAACGTGACTATCGGGGACGGAACGGTGATTCACCACCAGGTGACCATCCGGAACGGCACCAGCATCGGAAAAAACTGCACCATCTACTCCGGCGCTCAGATCGGAGAGCGAGGATATAACTATACCGTGGGACCCAACCGGGAAAAGCACATGATCAAGCATTACGGCGGTGTGCGGATCGGCGACGATGTCCACATCGGTGAAAACGTGTGCATCAGCCGGGGCGCCATCGACGATACCACCATCTGCGACGGCGTGAAGATCGACGCCCTGGTCCACATCGCCCACAACTGCGTCATCGGGAAAAATTCCATGATCCTGGTCCCTACCAGCGTCAGCGGCAGTGCGGAGATCGGGGAAGACTGCCACATTGCGGCAGATATCATCCGGAACCAGGTGAAGATCGGAGACCGGGCCATGCTGGGCCTTGGCAGTGTGGTGGTGAAAGACATTCCGGAAAATGTGATCGCTTACGGAAATCCCGCCCGGCCGGTGCGCAAGCGGTTTGAGGAGGCGTAATATGAAGATTCTGGTCATCGCGGCCCATCCGGACGATGAGGTCTACGGCATGGGCGGTACCATCGCCAAGCTGTCGGAGGCGGGGGACGAGGTGCATGTGCTCATCGTCACCGACGGCTGCACCGCCCAGTACCGAAACGACCCCCGCCTGCCGCAGATCCTGGCACAGAAGCAGGAGGAGGCCCGCCGGGCCAATGCCCTGCTGGGGGTGAAAGCGGTGCATTTCGGCACGCTGCCGGACATGCGGCTGGATACCGTGCCCCATGTGGAGGTGAACCAGCTCATTGAGGAGACGGTGGACGCCGTGGCGCCGGAGGTGGTGTATACCCATTTTTTTGGGGACGTAAACCTGGATCACCAGATGGTGTACCGCTCCACGTTGGTGGCGGTGCGGCCGGTGCCGGGACAGACGGTGCGGGAGCTGTACTGCTACCGAGTGCCCTCCTCCACGGAGTGGAACCCTCAGCTTGCCCACACGGCATTTTTGCCCAATGTCATGGTGGACATCACCGATTACGCTGCCCTGAAAGAGGCAGCCCTGCTAGCCTACCAGACGGAGGCCCGGGCCTATCCCCATCCCCGCTCTGCCCAGTACGTCCGGGAGACGGACCGTTCCTGCGGATTGCAGTGGGGCATGGGCAGCAGTGAGGCCTTCATGCTGCTGCGAAAAAAAGGATAGCGGGAAGGTTCTATGAACGTATTATTTTTGTCTCTGGCACCCATTGCGTCGTTGGAGGACCGGGGGATCTATCCGGATCTTCTGCGGATCTTTGTCAAAAACGGACACTTTGTCCGCATCATTTCCGTCCAACCGGATCGCGCCACCTATGATGATCGCCGTGAGGGCTATGCCGTTCTGCATGTGCAGACGCCCCAGATGCAAAAGGTGGGACTCCTCAAAAAAGGCATCGCGTCTTTGCAGATCGGCCCCAATATCCGGCGGGCCCTGGACCGGCATTGCCGGAATGAGCGCTATGACCTCATCCTGATGGCCACGCCGCCTATCACTCTGGCGGGCGTGGTGGCCTATATCAAAAAGCGGGACGGAGCGAAGTTCTACCTGCTTCTCAAGGACATCTGGCCTCAAGGGATCGCCGACCTGGGCGCTATTTCCCAGAGCGGTCCGGTGTATCGGTATTTCCGTGCCAAGGAGAAAAAGCTCTACGCTCTGGCTGATCAGATCGGTTGCATGAGTCCCGCCAATGTGAAGTATGTGCTCCGGCACAATCCGGCTCTGGAGCCCCAGCAGGTGGAGGTCTGTCCCAACAGCGAGGAACCGGATTTTTGGACCGTGTCTCCGGAAGAAGCATCTGCCATCCGGGCGAAGTACGGCATCCCCCAGGGGCGGAAGATCTTTCTGTACGGCGGGAACCTGGGCCGTCCCCAGAATATTCCCTTTGTGATCGAATGTCTGCGGGCGGCGGTTCACGTTCCGGACGCTTTTTTCGTTATCTGCGGTAGCGGAACGGAGTATGGAAAGCTCCAGACTTTCGTGGAAGCCGAGAAGTATTCCAATTTCCTCTTATTATCCGGCCTGCCCCGGGCAGACTATGATAAGCTGGTCCGATCCTGCCATGTGGGACTGCTGTTTCTGGACCACCGGTTTACCATTCCCAATTTCCCCTCCCGGCTGCTCTCCTATCTCCAGGCGGGTTTGCCGGTGATCGCCTGCACAGATCCGGCTACCGATATCGGAGACATTGCCCAGGCGGGCGGCTTTGGCTGGAAGTGTCCCAGCGACGACCCAGCCGCTTTTGTGCGGACGGTGGAACGCGCCTGCTCTGCAGATCTCGCTGCCATGGGCGATGCGGGACGAATGTATTTTTCTGCTCATTATACAGCGGAGCAGAGTTATGAGATCATCATGCGAGGATTGGAGCGCTGAAGCGTATGTTTCAAGGAAAAACCTTAATGATCACCGGCGGGACCGGCTCCTTCGGCAACGCCGTGCTGGAACGGTTTTTGAAGACCGGCATCGGGGAGATCCGCATCTTCTCCCGGGATGAGAAGAAGCAGGATGACATGCGCCACGCCTTCCAGGCCGCCATGCCGGAAGCAGCGGACAAGCTCCGCTTCTTCATCGGCGACGTGCGGGATCTGTCCAGCATCCGCAACGCTATGTACGGGGTGGACTATATCTTCCACGCCGCGGCCCTCAAGCAGGTGCCCTCCTGCGAGTTCTTCCCCCTGGAAGCGGTGAAGACCAACGTCATCGGCACGGACAACGTCCTCACAGCCGCCATCGACGCGGAGGTGAAGTCCATCATCTGCCTTTCCACCGATAAGGCGGCCTACCCCGTCAACGCCATGGGAACCTCCAAGGCCATGATGGAAAAGGTCATCGTGGCCAAGAGCCGCACCGTCAGCCCGGAGCGCACCAAGATCTGCTGCACCCGCTACGGAAACGTCCTCTGCTCCCGGGGCAGCGTGGTGCCCCTGTGGATCGACCAGATAAAGGCGGGCAAGCCCCTCACCATCACGGAACCGGAGATGACCCGGTTCGTCATGTCTCTGGAGGAGGCGGTGGACCTGGTGCTCTTCGCTTTCGAGCACGGGGAAAGCGGCGACATCCTGGTCCAAAAGGCTCCGGCCTGCACTATCGCCGTGCTGGCCCAGGCGGTGCGGGAGCTGTTCTGTCCGGAGGCGGAGACCCGGGTCATCGGCATCCGCCACGGGGAAAAGCTCTATGAGACTCTGCTGACCAATGAGGAGTGCGCCCACGCCCTGGATCTGGGTGGTTTTTACCGGGTGCCCTGCGACAAGCGGGATCTCAACTACGATAAGTATTTTACACAGGGGGACCAGACCCGAAACACCCTGACAGAATTTAATTCCAATAACACCGAGCTTTTGAATGTAGAGCAGGTAAAAGAGAAGTTGCTGGCCCTGTCCTATATCCGGCAGGAGCTGGCGGAATGGGAGAAGCAGGCGTGAAGATTCTCATTACCGGAGCCCACGGTTTTGTGGGCCGAAACCTGACGGAGACCCTGAAAGCGGTGCGGGACGGCAAGGACCGGACGCGGGACCTTCCCACGGAGCTGGAGCTTTTGGCGTATACCCGCCAGTCTCCAGAGGGAACCCTGGAGGAATACTGCGCCGAAGCCGATTTCGTTTTCCACTTGGCGGGGGTGAACCGGCCGGAGACGGAGGAGGAGTTCCTCACCGGCAACCGGGACCTGACGGCCCGGATTCTCTCTGCTCTGGAGAAAGCGGGCAATCCCTGTCCGGTGCTGTTGACTTCTTCCGTTCAGGCTCTCCGGGATAATCCCTATGGCCGCAGCAAGCTGGCGGGGGAGGAGATCCTGTGCGCCCACGGGGCGCGGGCCGGGGCGAAGGTCCTGATCTACCGTCTACCCAACCTCTTTGGGAAGTGGTGCCGTCCCAACTACAATAGTGTAGTGGCCACCTTCTGCCATAACATCGCCCGGGGTCTTCCCATCACCGTCAGCGATTCGGAGACGCGGCTGACCCTCTGCTATATCGATGACGTAGTGGACGAGTTCCTTCGGGCCCTGAAAGGGGAGGAGACGGTAGGGGAGGACGGCCTTTGCGTCGTGCCGGTGACCCATACCGCCACTCTGGGGGAGATCGTGGACTTACTCCATCAGTTCCATGACCAGCCCCGAACGCTGATGCTGCCGGAGATTCCCGATGGGTCTTTTGTCAAAAAGCTCTATTCCACGTATCTCTCATATTTGCCGGAGGAGGCAGTCTGCTTTCCCTTAAAGATGAACACGGACCAGCGGGGAAGCTTCACGGAGCTGCTGCGCACCGCCAGCTGCGGCCAGTTCAGTGTGAACATCTCCAAACCCGGCATCACTAAGGGCCAACACTGGCACCATAGCAAATGGGAGTTTTTCGTGGTAGTCTCCGGTCGGGCCCTCATCCAGCAGCGAGAGATCGGCTCCGGCAAAGTGCTGGAGTTCCGGGTTTCTGGGAAAAATATTCAGGCGGTGCACATGCTGCCTGGGTATACCCACAACATCATCAACCTTTCCCAGACGGAGGACCTTGTCACCCTTATGTGGGCCAACGAGCCCTTTGATCCCCGGCATCCCGACACCTACTTTGAGGAGGTTTAAGCCATGTCCCGGCTGAAACTCATGACTATCATCGGAACCCGGCCGGAGATCATCCGGCTCTCCGTTGTCATCAAAAAGTGTGACCGCTACTTTGATCAGATCCTTGTCCACACCGGCCAGAACTATGACTACGAGCTCAATCAGGTGTTCTTTGATGACCTGGGTCTTCGGGCGCCGGACTTCTATCTGGATGCCGTAGGCGCGGACCTGGGAGAGACAATCGGCAATATTATAGCCAAAAGTTATAGTATTATGGTCGAACAGCAGCCGGATGCCCTGCTGATCCTGGGGGATACCAACTCGTGCCTCAGCGCCATCGCTGCCAAGCGGCTCCACATCCCCATCTTCCACATGGAGGCAGGCAACCGCTGCAAGGACGAGTGTTTGCCGGAGGAGACCAACCGGCGGATCGTGGACATCATCTCTGATGTGAACCTTGCTTATTCCGAGCACGCCCGGCGCTACCTCCACGAATGCGGGCTGCCCAAGGAGCGCACCTATGTTACCGGTTCCCCCATGGCGGAGGTGCTCCACGCCAATCTGGAGAAGATCGAAGCCTCCGATATCCACCAGCGGCTGGGACTGGAGAAGGGGAAGTACATCCTGCTCTCCGCCCACCGGGAGGAGAACATCGACACGGAGAAAAACTTCTTCTCGTTGATGAACGCGGTGAACGCCTTGGCGGAGCGGTACGACCTGCCGATTCTGTACTCCTGCCATCCCCGCAGCGCCAAGTACATCGAAAAGCGCGGCTTTGTTTTCGATTCCCGGGTGCAGCAGCACAAGCCCCTGGGCTTCCACGACTACAACTGCTTGCAGATGAATGCCTTCTGCGTGGTGTCCGACAGCGGCACCCTGCCGGAGGAATCCAGCTTCTTCCTCTCCGTGGGGCATCCCTTCCCGGCGGTGTGCATCCGCACCTCTACCGAGCGGCCGGAAGCCCTGGACAAGGGGGACTTCATCCTGGCGGGCATCACCACTGAGCAGGTGCTCCAGGCAGTGGAGACGGCGGTGGCCATGCACCAGAATGGAGATTACGGCCTCCCGGTGCCGGACTACGTGGAGGAGAATGTCTCCACGAAAGTGGTGAAGATCATCCAGAGCTACACCGGCGTGGTCAACAAGATGGTGTGGCGGAAAGAATAATCTTCAGTGAGGAAACGCGATGACTTTGGGCTATTTGTGGTCGAAATTTTTTAAAAAATTACCCGGCTCAGCAATCCGGAACTCTGTATTCGAGCGTCCTTCCCGGGCAGAAGCGGATTCCACGGTGATCGACACGTCCATGGGCCGCTATTCTTACTGCGGGTATCACTGCACCCTAATCCGCTGCCGGATCGGGCGGTTTTGTTCCATTGCGGATAACGTATCCATTGGTCTTGCCTCCCATCCCATGGAGTGGGTGTCCACCTCTCCGGCCTTTTACCACGGAAGGGACAGCATCCCCAAGGACCTTGCCTCCTTGGACTACGATCCGGCTCCGGCGGAAACGGTGATTGGCAACGACGTCTGGATCGGCGCGGGGGCATTCATCCGTCCCGGTGTAACCGTAGGCAACGGAGCTGTGGTTGGGATGGGCAGCGTGGTGACCCGAGACGTGGCACCTTATACCATTGTGGCGGGCAATCCCGCCCGGGTGATCCGGACGCGCTTTCCGGAAGCGCTCTGCCGTCGGCTGGAGGCTTCTTGCTGGTGGGAACATGATCCTGCTTTTTTGAAGGCTCACAGTGACCTGATGGACCGGCCTGAAGAATTTTTGAGAGTCCTGGAGGAAAACACATGAGGATCCTGCATTTGTGCCTTTCCTGTTTTTATATTGACGGCTACAATTATCAGGAGAACATTCTGCCCCGTATCAACCACGAGGACGGGCATGATGTGCGCATCCTGGCCTCCACGGAGACCTATGTGGACAATCTGCACCTGGGTTATGTGGAGCCCCGGGAATATGTAACGGAATATGGCGTGCCCATCACACGCCTGCCTTATGTAAAGGTCGGCACCCACTTTAGCACCATCAAGTTCCGCAAATACCCCCATGTCTATGAGGAGATCGCGGCCTTTGCCCCTGACGTGATTCTCTCCCATGATTTGGGGTATTGGTCTTTACTGGACGTGATCCGCTACAAACAGGATCACCCGGAGGTGAAGCTCTACTCTGATACCCACGCGGATTACTACACCTCCGGAACCAACTGGCTGTCGCTGCATGTGCTACACCGGATCTTTTATCGGCATCTGGTGCAGAAAGCTCTGCCGTATCTAGAGAAATATCTCTGCATTTCCGACGAGTGTCGCCGGTTCAATATCGAGAATTACGGCGTGCCGGAATCGCTGACGGAGTTCTATCCTCTAGGCGGTATGATTCCCAGTCCGGAGGAGTATGACATGGCACGACAACGCCGCAGGGAGGAGTTGGGCCTTGTACCGGATGAGTTACTACTGGTACACGCAGGCAAGCTGGAGCCGGCCAAAAAGACAGACAGCCTCCTACGGGCCTTTGCCGCGGTGCCGGAGCTGAAAGCAAAGCTTGCGGTGATCGGTTCCATTCCGGTGGAAACGCAGTCCCAGCTTCGCGCTCAGATGGATTCTGATTCTCGTGTGATCTACCTGGGATGGAAAAACAGCGACGATCTGATGGAATACCTCTGTGCTGCCGACCTTTACTGTCAACCCGGCAAAGTCTCGGCCATCATGCAAAATGCAGTCTGCGCAGGATGTCCCATCCTGCTTTATCCCCATTCCGGATATGTAAAGGATTACGACTATGGAAACATGCTCTGGGTGCGGGACGAGACGGAAATTACCGCTGTACTGCAAGAAATCGCCTGTGGAAAGGTGGATCTGCCGGCCCTACAGCGCAATTCCCAGCGGTGCGCCAGAGAGTTGCTGGATTACCGGACCCTGGCAGCCCGACTTTATAGATAAGAAAAGATCGGAGAGAAAATGATGCAAAAGATCACGGTCATTGGAACCGGCTATGTGGGACTGATCGCTGGATTAGGCTTTGCCAAATGGGGAAATGAAGTGGTATGCCTGGATGTAATTCCAGAGAAGATTCAAAAGCTGCAGCAGGGGATTTGTCCCATTTACGAGCCTGGCGCAGAGGTTCAGCTCTCCGACGGGCTTACCAGTGGGCGTCTGCGGTTTACCTGCGATGTTAAGGAGGCCGTGGAGCACGGCGAACTGATTTTCATTGCCGTGGGAACACCGGAGGCACCGGACGGCAGCGCAGATATGAAATATGTATACAGCGCAGTAGACGAGATCGCAGACTATATGCAAAGCTACAAGCTGGTGGTGGACAAGTCTACCGTTCCGGTCGGTACGGCACGTGCTTTGAAGGAACGCATGGCCATCCGTCTTGCTCGTCTGGGAAAGGATATTCCCTTTGATGTAGCCTCCAACCCGGAATTCCTGCGGGAAGGCCGTGCGGTGGGGGACTTCAATAATCCGGACCGCATCGTGCTGGGCGTATTCAGCGAAGAAGCGGAGCGACGCCTGCGGACCTTATATAAAGTGTTCTCCCGGTCCAACAAGCCTATTGTGGTCACCACGCCGGAAACGGCGGAGATGATCAAATACGCTTCCAACGCCTTCCTGGCCACCAAGATCACCTTCATCAATGAAATCGCCAATCTCTGCGAACAGGTGGGAGCCAACGCCCTGGAGGTGGCCGCAGCCATGGGGAAGGACGGGCGCATCAGTCCTAAGTTCCTCCATCCCGGCCCCGGCTACGGCGGCAGCTGCTTCCCTAAGGATACCAAGGCCCTGGCGGACACCGGCGTGAAGTACAACGCCCCGCTGACAGTGGTGGAGAGCGTCATCGCCGCCAATGAGCGGCAAAAGCAGCGGGCGGCCCGAAAAGTGATGTCCCGCTTCCCGGAGGGGGGGACCATCGCGCTGCTCGGCTTGTCCTTCAAACCGGAAACGGATGACATCCGGGAATCTCCGGCCATCGCCATCGCCCAAGCCCTGATGGAAAGCGGCCGGTTTGACCTGCGGCTGTATGATCCCAAGGCTATGGAAAACACAAAAGCGGCTCTGGGTGAAAACCATCCCGAGATCGTTTGGTGCACTTCCCTGGCAGATGCTGTACGAAATGCGGATGCTATCGTTCTTGCCACAGAATGGGGTGAGTTCAGTACGCTGGATTTTGTGCGGTTGAAAGCGGAAATGGCACAGCCTATCCTGTTTGACCTGCGCAACATCTATCATAAAGAAGAGGTCACGGCCTTTGGCTTCGAGCATTACGGCACAGGCGTGTAAGAAGGGAAAGGGACTTTTTGATGAGACTTTCTGAACTGGCGGTCTATGCAGGTACAGACTTGGCGGAGGTGGTGCGGGACTGTGAGGTGGAAAGCGCAGAGTTGTGTGCGGACATCCGGGGTACAGCGGTATTGACCTTCCTGGAAAAGGAAAAATTTCTCCCCTGCCTGGACCATCCCGGAATTTCCGCAGTCATCTGCACCAAAGAATTGGCGGACAAAATCTCGGTGCATATACCAGGATTACTCTTATCAGATGCACCGAAGTTTGCCTTTTACAGTTTATACAATTTTCTGGCAAAAAATACCGTGCGCCCGCAAATTCCCACGAAAATTGGAGAAAATGCGCAGATTTCCCCCACTGCATACATTGCGCCCTATAATGTGACAATCGGGAAAAACGCAGTGATTGAACCTGGTGCCATCATTCAATCTTTTGTAACCATTGGCGATGATGTCCGCATCTGTGCAGGGGCTACCATTGGGATCAAGAGTTTCTCTCCGGCACGGTATAAAAGCAAAGCGATCACCTTAGAAGATATGGGATTCGTGGTAATTAAAGATTCTGTGGAAATCTGTGCCCAAAGCGGGGTGGCCCAGGGCATTCTCCCCACAGATGTTACGCTGCTTGAGCAAGGTGTCAAGCTGGACCATTTGGTCCATATTGGACACGGCGCCCAACTGGGTGCACGGACGTTTGTAGCCTCCGGTGCACATATTGCCGGGAATTGCCGGATTGGATCCGACGTCTGGATCGGCGTCAACGCCACGATTTCCAACCGCATCCGCATCGGGGACGGGGCCCGGGTCTCTCTTGGTTCTGTGGTCACCAAGGACGTCCCCGCCGGGGCCACCGTAACAGGAAATTTCGCCATCGATCACCGGCAGTTCCTGAAAAATCTCAAGGCTTCTCTTGCAGACGACTGACGCTGCTTCATAGGGCAGCGAGGTCAGATGCGGAGCAGCAAACGAAAATGAGGCAAATGGAATGGAATTTATTGATCTGAAAGCACAATATCGTGCACTGAAACCGGAGATCGACGCCAACATTCAGGCGGTCTTGGATGCCGGGCAGTTCATCGGCGGTCCCTATGTGAAGGAACTGGAGCGACAACTGGCGGAATACGTGGGTCGGAAGCACTGCATCAGCTGCGGCAATGGCACCGACGCCCTTCAGGCGGCCTATATGGCCCTGGGCGTTGGTGAGGGCGATGCCGTCTTCTGCCCGGACTGCACCTTTATCGCCTCGGTGGAGCCCGCAAACATGCTGGGTGCCACCCCAGTGTTCTGCGACGTGTCCATAGACAGCTACAATTTGGCCCCCGAGAGCCTGGAGCGTCAGATCCAGGCAGTGCTCTCGGAGGGGAAGCTGAAGCCCCGCGTGGTGGTGGCGGTTGATTTCCTGGGTAATCCTTGTGATTATGATGCCATTGCCGCCATCTGCGACAAGTACGGCTTGACTCTGCTGGAGGATGCTGCCCAGAGCATGGGCGCCTCCTACAAAGGAAAGATGTGCTGCTCCTTCGGCACCATCTCCACTACCTCCTTCTTCCCGGCCAAGACGCTGGGCTGCTACGGAGACGGAGGCGCCATTTTTACCGACGACGACGCGTTGGCGGATCTGCTGCGCTCTATCTGCGTCCACGGCAAGGGCCCCGGCGGCAAGTACGACAACATCCGGGCGGGCGTTAACTCCCGATTGGATAACCTCCAGGCCGCCATCCTCCTGCCCAAGCTGGAAGCCCTGGAGGAGTACGAGATTCGGGATCGGGAAGCTGCCGCAGGCCGCTACAGCGCCGCCTTCCAGGGGAAGTTCGTGCTTCCTCCGGTGGAACAGGATAGCCAGCACAGTTGGTATCAGTACACCCTTCTGGCGGCAGATACCGCCCAGCGGGCGCGGCTGATCGCCCATCTGAAAGAGCGGGGTATCCCCACGAATCTCTACTATCCCACTCCCATGCACATGCTACCGGTGTTCCGGGCACTGGAGACATACGGAGAGACCTATCCCAATGCGGTGGAGTACTGCAACCGGACCATCTCCATTCCCATGCATCCCTATCTGGAGGAATCCGTGCAGGAGGAAATCGTGAAAGCTGTCCTGGAAACACTGTAAAGGAGATTTGCCGTCATGAAATACGCCCTCATCGGCTGCGGCCGCATCGCGGTCAATCACATCAAAGCCGCCTTGAACAACCACCTGGAGATTGTCGCCGTGTGCGACGTAGTCCCGGAGAAAATAGACGCCCTGCTGGCAAAATACAACTTGGCGGAGGATCTATCCATCAAACGCTACACGGACTACCGGCAGATGCTCGCGGAAAGCGACCTCACACTGGCCAGCATAGCCACGGAGAGCGGCCTCCATGCCCAGATCGCCCTGGACTGCATCGACGCCGGGGTGAATGTCATCATTGAAAAGCCCATGGCCATGAGTATGGCGGACGCGGAGGAGATCATCCGCTGCAGTGACGCCAAGGGAGTCAAGGTAGCCGCCTGCCACCAGAACCGCTTCAACATGGCGGTGCAGGAAACTCGCCGGGCCCTGGAGGCAGGCCGGTTCGGCCGCCTTTCCCACGGGGCCATCCACGTGCGCTGGAACCGCAACCGGGATTACTATGATCAGGCTCCCTGGCGGGGGACCTGGTCCCAGGATGGCGGGTGCCTCATGAACCAGTGCATCCACGGCATCGACCTGCTGCGCTGGATGATGGGAGATGAGGTGGAGGAGGTCTACGGCGTCACCCGGCAGCAGTTCCACGACTACCTGGAGGCCGAGGACGTAGGCCTTGCGGTGGTGAAGTTCAAAAACGGCGCCGTGGGCACCATTGAGGGCACCACCAACGTCTATCCCAAGAACCTGGAGGAGACCCTCTACCTCTTCGGAGAACAGGGCACCGTGAAGATCGGCGGTACCTCCACCAACAACATCGACGTCTGGCAGTTCGCGGATGCGGAGGCCGGAGACACGGATAAACAGGGCTTGCAGGAGGCCACCAGCAATGTCTACGGCAATGGCCACACCAGCCTGTTCGCCGACATGATGGAGGCCATCGAGCAAAACCGCAAGCCCTACGTGGACGCGGTGGCAGGCCGCAATGCTCTGGAGATGGTGCTGGCCATCTACAAGAGCCAGAAGACCGGCGCGCCGGTGAAGCTGCCCCTTCAGGACTTTGCCAGCACGGATATGGCTATGACGTTCTGAATTTCAGGGATATCAAAAAACAAAGAAAAAGGACTCCACACACATGAGAATATCTTACGCAACCGCGAGGTTGCATGGAATGCCGCAACGGCTGATGGAGCTATGGACCTATTGCGACAGATGGATTTGTCGTCATGACCGCGCGATTTACTGGACATTCGGGATCCTCTATAAATTGTCCCTGGATGCTATGTATATTTGGGCGGCCAGCCCGGCATTTTCCTATGGTGGGTTGATATACGCTCCCAATGGATTAAAATATTTGCTCTCCAACATCCTCTATCTCCTGGTGCTCGCGTATCTGCCCCGCCAGGAAAAAAACATCGCTGCATTTTTGTTGCATTTGCAATTTGTGTTTACGCTGGCTCCTATGATGACCATTTACGGATTGGTGGACCGCAGCACGGCGTATATGCTTTTTGTTTTCGTCTGTGCCATCCTGCAAATCTATCTTCTGAAAAGACCGGTTTCCCCACATAGCAAGATCTATATCCGGGGGATTCAAAACTATGTGACTGTGGCGTTTGGAATCCTGGTGGCATTCTGCCTCATCACTCCGATTCTGTATAATGGGATCCTGGATATCCCTGCTTTGATCAGCGGATTTCAGGAACAGGGAATCGATTATGTGTATCATATCCGTGATACCATGGAGTTCCCTCCGGGTTTTGACCTTGTGTTCAACTGGATGGCAAAGGTTGTATTGCCGTTTGGGCTCGTCATGTTTTTGGAGCGCAAACAATATCTGCTGGCGGTTTTCTGCCTGCTGGCGCAATTTTGCTTTTTCCTGGAAACCGGACATAAACTGCTGCTCTTTATGCCATTCCCCATTCTTTTTATCTACTTCTTTGCCAAGCTAGGGCATTTGATCAAAATGATGTATGCAGGCATGACCGTACTCTCTTTGGTAACGGTTCTAACTTATCAGATGGATGTTCTCACCAACCATTCGATTGGAAACCTGTTATGTGGTATGGTGGCCGTCCGGGCGCTCCTTGGCCCAGCCAATAACAAATTTCTGTTCTATAACTGCTTCAGTGAGTATCCCAAGCTATACTTCGGTGACGGCCAGATCGGTTCTATGTTTGGACTGACCTATCCCTATGCCGGTGGAAGCGGACAAGTAATATACGCCTATGATGGTGGAGAATTTCTTGGTTCCAACTCCTGTACGGGGTACTGGGGCGACGCCTATGCCCAGATGGGTTTTTGGGGAATCTTGCTGATGGCTCTGCTCTTTGCCATGGTTTTACGGGGAATTCAGCAGTATGACAGAAAAGAGGTCTTCCCCATCTTGGCAGGGATGTTTTCCATCCAGCTCATTATGCTCAATGATAACGCCCTGCTGACCACCTTGTTTACCAATGGAATGCTCCTTGCGTTTTTGTTGGTTTTGATCTATCTGAGCAAAAGCTCGAAAGGAGCAGATAATGGAATACAGCGTCTTTGATCTCGTCCGCGCTCTACTGAAAAAATGGTATGTGATCGTTCTGGTCATGGCTCTCGTCAGCGGTGCTTCTGTTTTTACCTCCAGGGCTTCCTATGAAAAGGCTCTGGCTGATTATGAAGCCTATACCACAGAGACGATCCCCACAGGAGAGACCGGCACGCTTACCGTCTCTGTCGGGTATGATTACACGGTTACGGATATTTCAGAATATGTGGAGGCCGCCAAGCGGGAAGCCAATTTTATTCAGCGTTTTTCAGCGGAAGCCGGAGAATCCACCCAGGAGAAAACACGTTCTCTTTCCGAGCTCTATGGGCATCAGGCTTATGCCTCGTTCCAGTCTCAGCTTACACAGCTGCCTCAGGATGCTCTGTTGCTTTCAAATGTCCAAAAGGACATTTCAGCCTATGAGTTTCTGGAACCTCCCTATATAGACGAGCAAGGAGAGCTGATCACGTCGGATACTCCGCTGAGTGTCAGCGATCATCTCCAGATAGACGCTGACGGCGCCAATGGGCTGAACCTCACCATCACGGGCCTGGAGGAATCGACTGCAAAAAAAATTCTGGAATCGTATCTGGAAAATCTCCAAACCGTGAGCCGGACTTCTTACTGCGCGGAGATTACGGATATGGAAGTCGAGAGCAGCTTCACACCGGATCCGGTCCAGTACACCGAGAGCGCCCAGTTTGCGCAGACTGTTATGAAAAAACCGGAGCAGCGGCCTATCTTGGTCAAAACGGTGGGAACTGCAGCCGCATATAGCTTTGTATTTGCCTGCTTCGGCGTGCTACTGTATACGTTCATCAAAGACAGCCGGAGACAGGCAGCAGCGGAAGCCGGAACCGACGGCCATGCGTAAGCGTCAGTTGGGCCGCATCACCGGGGACTTTGCCGTCAACATCCTCGCCTCGGTAATTTACACCTTCGCCCGGCAGATCGTGGTGTTCCCGCTGCTGGCGGCCCGGCTGCCGGAGGATACCTACGGCACGCTGCTGACGGTAACGGGCCTAGTCAACGTCTGCACCGCTCTGGTGGGCAACTCTTTGAACAACATCCGGCTGGTGCAGAACAGCCAGTACGAGGAACAGGGGATCCAGGGGGACTTTAATCTTCTGTGTGCCCTGGGCTGTGCGGGCTCGGTGGTTTTTTCCGCTGTGCTGTGGCAGATGTTCGCCTACGACACCGTGACCGCGCTGTTGCTGACGGCCTATCTCATGGTCTCCAATCTTTATCAGTACGCCTGTGCGTTTTTCCGTCTGGAGTTGAATTTCAAGCGAATCTTCTGGTGCAACGTACTGGTGAGCTTGGCCTATACCGCCGCAGCGTTTCCCTTTGCCACCGAATCCCTCTGGCCCATGGTATTCCTCATCGGGGAGGGGGCGGGCCTTCTCTATGTGTCCCTGCGGACTCCTTTCGTCCACGAGCCCTGCCGCCGTACTCCGCTGTTCGGGGAGACCGCCCAGAAAGCCGTGGTATTCATGCTCTCCAGCCTGGTGGGAAACCTGCTGCTGTATGCCGACCGCATGATCATCTACCCGGTGCTGGGACCGGAGAGCGTGTCCTACTACTCCACAGCCTCGTTCTTCGGCAAGAGCGCCGGTATCGTCATGACGCCCATTGCCGGCGTACTGCTGGGGTATTTCGCCCAGAAGAGTTTCCGGGCCTCCCGGCGGCTGTTTGTGCTGGTCAACGGCATCTCAGCGGCATGCCTGGGCGTGTTTTTCCTGGGCTGCTGGCTGCTGGCCCCCTGGTTCACACGCCTGCTCTATCCCACGTTGTATGAGGCGTCCGCGCCTTACATTTTGCTGGCCAATCTGGGGGCGGTGGTCTCCATCGCCGGAAACATGGCCCAGCCCATGATCCTCAAATGCTGTTCCACCCGTTGGATCCTGGCCATCCAGCTGGTCTACGGCGGGACGTACCTGCTGCTGGCCATGGCATTGCTTCCGGCATACGGCCTCACCGGCTTCTGCTGGGCCACGATCCTGGCCAATGGCGTGCGGCTTCTGGCGCTCTATGCCCTGGGCCTGTGGAAGTTTTGACCCCGGGATCGATTTTTCACCAAGGAAAGGACTTTTTTCTATGAACGATACCCACCGTCCCTACCAACGCTGTACCAACTGCGTGATGGATACCTCCGACAGCGCCATCACCTTTGACGAGCACGGCGTGTGCGATTTCTGCAACGATTTTTACCAGAACATCCAGCCCTCCTGGCAGGACAAACTGAAGGACCCGGACCTGCTGCGCCGCACGGCGGAGCAGATCAAGGCCGCCTCCAAGGGGCGTAAGTATGACTGCATCATCGGCATGAGCGGCGGCGTGGACAGCTCCTACCTGTGCTACGTAGCCAAGGAGCTGATGGGTCTCAATCCCCTGGTCTATTCGGTGGACACCGGCTGGAACCTGAACGTGGCGGTGGAGAACATCGAGAGGATCGTGAAGGCCCTGGACCTGGACATGTACACCGAGGTGGTGGACTGGAACGAGATGAAGGACCTGCAGCTGGCCTTTTTCAAGTCCCAGGTGCCCTATCAGGACATGCCTCAGGACCACGCCATCTTTGCCGGACTCTATAACTACGCGGTGAAGCACGGCATCCAATATGTGCTCACCGGAGCCAACAGCGCTACGGAATGCATCCGTCCTCCGGTGGAGTGGGTGTATATGAATGACCTGAAAATGATCAAGGACATCCACCGTAAATTTGGTACCCGTCCCCTCAAGACCTTCCCCCTGTGCGGCATGGTGAAGTACCGGGTATACTATCCCATCTTCAAGGGGATGAAGCGGGTGGCTCCCCTGGACATGGTGGAGTACAACAAGGAAAAGGTGAAGCTCTTTTTGCAGGAGCGCTTCGGCTGGCAGCCTTACGAGAACAAGCACTACGAAAACGTCTTCACCCGGTTCTATGAGGGGTACTACCTGCCCCATAAATTCGGTTACGACAAGCGCAAGTGCTATTTCTCCAACGAGATCCTGGCGGGCACCATGACCCGGGAGGAAGCCCTGGCGGAGTTGGAGCAGCCGCCCTATGACCCCCAGCAGATGGAGGAGGACAAGGCATACATTGCCAAGAAGCTGGGACTCACGGTGGAGGAATTCCAAACCATTATCGACGGAGAGAACAAGACCTTCCGGGATTACCGCAACAGCTGGGGCCTGATCCAGTTCGGTACCATGGTGCTGCGGGCGCTGGGCGTGGAAAAGAAAAAATTCCGTTAAAACAGAAGAGGATCCTGGCATGATCGTCATTTTGGACTATGAGATGGGTAATGTGGGCTCCATTCAGAATATGCTCCGGAAGATCGGGGTCCGGGAGGTAACAATCTCCCGGGACGCCGGAGACATCCGGCGTGCGGACAGGCTGATCCTGCCCGGGGTGGGAGCTTTTGACGCGGGCATGGAACGCCTGCGGGAATTCGGCCTGCCGGATCTGATCCGGGAGCATGCCCTGGAGCGGGGAAAGCCCCTGCTTGGGATCTGCCTGGGGATGCAGCTGCTGGGGCAGAGCAGCCAGGAGGGAACGCTCCCCGGCCTGGGGCTGCTGCCCTTTTCCTGCAAGCGGTTTGACTTCCCACCGGAGACAGCGCTGAAGATTCCCCACATGGGCTGGGACCGGACGTACGTGCGCATCCAAACGCCGCTGACAGAGGGGCTGGAACCCCGGGAGCGGTATTACTATGTCCACTCCTACCACGCGGCTTGTGAGGACCCGGCCCTGGTGCTGATGGAGTGCGAATACGGATACAGGTTCCCCTCCGCCGTATACGGCGGCAGCGTCTACGGGGTGCAGTTCCACCCGGAGAAAAGCCATCTGTACGGCATGAAGCTGCTGAAAAACTTTGCTGAGAGGTGCTGAGCATGTATCGCCGTCCCCGCATCATCCCCAGCCTCCTGCTGCAGGAGGGCGGGCTGGTGAAGACCCAAAAGTTTGATAAGCCCCGGTATCTGGGAGACCCGGTGAACGCCGTAAAGATCTTCAACAACAAGGGCGTGGACGAGCTGTGCATCCTGGACATCAGCGCTCCCCGGACCGGCGGGGAGCCGGACTACGACCTGCTGCACGACATCGCCACAGAGGCATTCATGCCCCTGAGCTACGGAGGCGGAGTCCACTCCCTGGAGCAGATCCAGCGCCTGTTTGCCATCGGCTACGAGAAGGTGATCCTCAACACCGCCCTGGTAGAGACGCCGGACCTCATTCGGGAGGCGGTGGCCTACGCGGGCAGCCAGAGCATCGTGGCTTCCATCGATGTGAAGACCGACGTGCTGGGCCGCTCCTTCTGCTATATCCGGGGCGGGCGGGAGAAAACAGCCTTCTCTCCAGTCCGGCTTGCCCGAAGGGCCCAGGAGCTGGGAACTGGGGAGATCCTGTTGGGTTCCATCAACCGGGATGGGCAGATGAAGGGCTATGATCTGTCTCTGGTGCGCAGTGTGGCGGACGCCGTCTCCATCCCGGTGATCGCCAGCGGCGGCTGCGGCTCCATGGAAGACCTCCAGGCCGTGCTGGAGGAGGGCCACGCCCACGCCGCAGCAGCGGGCAGCTTCTTTGTGTACTATGGCCGGAACCGGGCTATCCTCATCACTGCTCCCTCGGAAGAGGAATACCGAAATTCTGGTATTTATGTGGATGACTAGGACAATTAGGACAGATCCCCCTTTTTCGGGAAGATAATATTTTCCAATTTGCAGAGAAAAAGGAGTATCTTCGTTCGACTAAAAAATATAGATTTAAATTATAAATAAGGATAAATAAAAATTTATTATAAAACACATCAGAGAAAAAATTTCTTCTTTAAATTTTGAACATAACGCTGTATAATTTGTTATATGATCGTAACCTAAATGAGATGGGGAACGACACATAATGCAATTAGGAGCGTATGGGCAAGATGAATCATCTGCGAAAACAGATTCTCTTTTTGTGTGACAGTCTGATTTTAATTATTTTTTCGACTTTTTTCTCGTGGTTTTCTCTGCGGTATGATCTGACGGATGCGGTTGGACAATGCGCTCAGCTGATTCAAAATTTTGCGTTGCTTTATGCCTGCACAGTGCTTTTCCAACTTTTATTCCGCACGTATGACAGCCTTTGGCGGTACGCTGAGAGTAAGGAATACCTGTCGCTGCTCATGGCTGCATTTTGCGGATTTTTCCTCTACGAGGTCTTGAGCCGCATTTTTCTACAGAGCATAATTTCCTTTATGCTCCTGACTTGTGTGGCCAGCCTCTGGGTCTTGGGAATGCTGTTGCTGCGCTTTGCCTACCGTGTTTACCGCAGTCGGGTACTATTTAGTAAGGGCAGCCATCAAATCCCTGTGGCCATTGTCGGTGCAGGAGCAGCTGGCGTTCAGCTGCTGGATGAGCTCCAGAGCAATCCAGACAGCCGATACAGTGTGCAATGCTTTTTTGATGACGACCTTGGCAAGCTGGGAAAACGAATCCATGGCGTGGAAGTGAAGGGGACGATCAGCCAAGTGCAGGAGCGCCTGCGCGCGATGGATATTCAGGAGATCATTGTGGCGATTCCATCTGCGGGGGAAAACCGCCGCCACGAGATTTTACAGAAACTGTCCGGCCTCGAGCGGATCAAAATTTCTGTTTTGCCCAGTACACTGGACATGATCCGCCAAAAGCCGATGCGCTCTCAACTGCGCGAGGTCCGCATTGAGGACTTATTGGGCCGTGAGCCGGTGTACTTGGACCCAGCGCCTGTGGATGCATATCTCTCTGGAAAAACCGTATTGGTCACTGGAGGCGGCGGCTCTATCGGTTCAGAGCTGTGCCGACAGATTGTCAAGCACGATCCCAAAGAGCTGGTGATCGTGGATATCTATGAGAATAACGCCTATGATATTCAGCAGGAACTGCTGTACCAGTATGGTGGGCGGCTCAATCTGAAAGTGGAGATCGCTTCTATACGGGACAGGAGGCGGATGCGGCAGATCTTCGCTACATACCGGCCGGATGTGGTTTTTCATGCCGCTGCGCACAAACACGTGCCGCTTATGGAAAACAGCCCTCAGGAGGCGATCCGCAACAATGTATTTGGCACACTAAACCTCGTGCGGGCCGCGGATGAGTTCTGTGTTCAGAAGTTCCTGCTGATCTCCACAGACAAAGCGGTCAATCCCACCTCTGTAATGGGCGCCAGCAAACGGCTTTGCGAGATGATTCTTCAGTCCATGAAAGGACACAGCGGCACAGATTTCGTGGCGGTTCGATTCGGAAATGTCCTGGGCTCCAACGGCTCCGTAGTACCGCTGTTCCAGCGGCAGATCGCCGCGGGGGGACCGATCACGGTAACAGACAAGCGCATTATCCGTTATTTTATGACAATTCCGGAAGCTGCGCAGTTGGTGCTGCAGACCGGTGCCATGGCCCGGAAGAACGAGCTGTTTGTTCTGAATATGGGACAACCTGTAAAAATCCTGGATTTGGCGGAAAATATGATCAGACTCTCCGGGTATGTGCCGTATCGGGACATTGACATTGTGGAGACGGGGCTGCGGCCCGGCGAAAAGCTGTACGAGGAGCTGTTGATTGCCAGCCGGGACATTGAGCAGACGGAGAACAGCCAGATTTTTATCGAGCGGCAGCCGGCGATTACTCCCGGTGAGCTGAGAGAGAAGCTGGAGATTCTCCAGGAGGCCCTGGAGAAGGATGATTCCTCCTGCATTCGGGAGGCGCTGCACAGGGTTGTGCCAACTTTCCATGAGCCGGAAGAGGTGAACTGCGGGCAAGGCGCCGAGGTCCGCATTCCGCAACAGGCTGCTTTCAGATAAAGATCAGAATTTTCAAAAAACCGCCATGCGAAATGTCAGCGCATGGCGGTTTTTTCAGGACAGATTTCCTACACGATATAAGGAGAGTTCTATGACCAATCATTTTTCCCTTGCCAGATTCCTGCTCTGGATTCCTCCATTGCTCTGGTATCGAATCATTTGGGGATTTTCCGCCCAGACAGCGTCTGCCTCCGGGAAAGTATCTGATGGACTTCTGCATCGCATCTTAATTGTGCTGTCGCCTGCGTATGCCCGGTCCGAGGCCGATATTCAGGGGGCAGCTGTTGAGGTGCTCTCGTTTTTTGAGAGAAAAGCCGCCCACATGTTTTTGTATTTCCTTTTGGTCATCCTGTTGTTAGCGGCGCTTGCGCCCTTTGTCCGGAACATCCTGCGCCGGTCTGCTGCCGCGGGAGTTTTCTGTGCCGTCCTGGCAGCCCTGGATGAGATTCATCAGACGTTTGTTCCAGGGCGCAGTGGAGCTGCACGAGATGTGGCGGTCGATTTGGCGGGAGCCGCAATCGCGTATGGTATTTGGTTCCTACTGCGATGGGTAGGAGCCGCGCGAAGAGACCGGCGCCGGCTGTCTGCAATCCGAACATGGATGCCCGCAGGGATTGGCCTTCTCAGTGCCTGTATTCTGCCGCACCTTACACAATCCGCCTTCAGCCATCCGGTTTTTGAGCGCCTCTGTCAGCGGTTCCTGGAAAATTGGGAAACGCTTGACGCAGCCGGAAAGATCGCTGTATTAGAGGGGATCTCTCCTGTTATGAAGGAGATGTTATATGCGGGAACAGCGGGGCTGTTGGGGCTGATGACTATCCTGACGCTGGCAATGCGGGGATGGCCGCTGCTGCGCTCGATCACGGTATCGGTGTCAACTGCTGCGCTGGCAGCGGTCTTCTTTGCGGGGCTGCATAGTTGCTGCTTGATCCCGGGACTTTTATCTATAGCCATGAGTGTCCTTCTGGGAAGCATGGTTTGGGCCAGCTGCATTTTAATTGTGAAAAGCAAAGCGCTGCTTCTCCATAAAGAATTCCAGACGTAAGCACGAAGCCCCAACGGGCTTCGTGCTCTTTCAAATAAGCTTATAGTGCGGCCAGGGACCGCCAGATCGGAATCCGATCATATCAAACAGAATCAAGAGCGGGCCGGCCAACAGCAGCCATAAAAGCGCATATCTGAGACAAATCTGCCCCAAAAAATTGCCGAAAAGAGAAGTGTAATCCCAAAGCCCCAAACCAAGCCAGACATTGAAAACCAGCCCGGCGGTCAACTGGGAAACAATCAGCACGATCCCTCCCAAAACTGCCTGGAGCCACAGCGGAAATGTCCAGGGCATTCGTTCGTTGACAGCGTCCAAAGGGATACACAGGAGGGAGAATACGGCAAGATCGGTCCAATGGCAGTTTCCGGTCAAAAGAAGCTGTAAAGCGCAGAAAACGACTCCGCCGCAGAACCATCGGAATATATGCCAAAGCAGCTGCATGATACGTCCCCCTCAAAAAAATTATCCGTTTCCCATCCTCCCTGATTAGGCATGCACAATGCTGAACGCCGGAAACAACAGTTCCCATCCGGTATGCGGATGACGGAGCTCCTTGCCAAGGTATTCGTGAAGAACCTCGTGCGCGTGGCCACAAACTCAAGGCCAGTGGCCAATCGGAACTGCAGTATGGAGGATTTTTCGGGCAGCTCCGTTTGATTTCTCCAGTATGCGGACTGGCAACGTGATGTCGGAAACCTTGCGGGAAAGCGTCTTTAGATGAGCTGCATGGCTATATTTTGGCAGCGGCAAATGACAAGAGGCCATTGTTAGTTTATGCACATTACCGCAAAATAGAAGTCATTTCCGATTTTAGAAAAATTTATTACTCCATAGAGAAAACGTAGATTCTGCTGAACAGAGAAAGGCTCCGGACGGGCGGCCTTCATTCACTGTTTTCCGTGCCTGTCGTACTCTTGGGGACAGCAATCTTTCGGGGGTATGGCGCGAATGTGCCGCCGACTATCGGGTGACATTCCGGTTTTCAGAGTGTCGATTTCGCCGATGCCTTTTTCCGGGAGCGTACAGCCAGCTGCAATTTCTCCATGATGTTTTGGGGGCCGGATTTCCGGCGGACGGAGTCTTTTGTGGACGAAACGAGGGAGAAATCGGGCACATCCGCTGCGGGGGTTGGAGACAGTACGGTTATATCTACGAAAAAGAGAGGAGCCGTTTGGCTAAAATAGAAAAAATGGCGGAGGCCCTGGAAAAGAAGTTGATTTTTCTCCCTAAAAATGATAGTTTGTAAGAGAGCACGCAGAGAGGCGTGTGATTGCTTTCCACATTTCTGTGAACGAACACAGAATGGAGAGAAGTGTGCAAAACATGCGGCCCGCTCTCACGGGACCGCTGGAAAAATTCTGAGGCTTCACAAGGGGGAAATTCCAATGTTTGATTCCAACCACGTATTCCTGGGCATTGCACCTATCGGCTGGTGCAACGACGATATGCCGGAGCTGGGCGGGGAGAACACCTTCCAGCAGACCGTCAGCGAGATGGCACTGGCGGGCTTCACCGGCTGCGAGATCGGCAACAAGTATCCCAAGGATCCTGCCGAGCTGAAGAAGGCCCTGGACCTGCGCGGCATGCGCATCGCCAGCCGCTGGTACTCATCCTTCCTCCTGACCCGCCCCTTTGAGGAGGAGGAGAAGGACTTCATCGCCAACCTGGACTTCCTGGCTGCTGTGGGCGCCAACCGCATCAACGTCAGCGAGCAGAGCTACTCCATCCAGGGCAAGATGGACGTACCCGTGCTCACCGGCGGCCACAAGCATGTGATGGACGACGCCGAGTGGAAGCTCCTGTGCGACGGCCTGAACAAGCTGGGCAAGATCGCTGCGGACCGGGGCTTCAAGCTGTGCTTCCACCACCACATGGGCACCGTGGTCCAGACCAGCGAGGAGACGGACCGCATGATGGCCAACACCGATCCCCGGTATGTGTTCCTGTGCTATGACACCGGCCACTTCACCTTCGCCGGCGAGGACCCCCTGGCTATGCTGAAGAAGTACGTGGACCGGGTGGGCCACGTCCACCTGAAGGATATGCGGCTGCCCGTGGTGGAAGAGGCCCGGAAGAATGACTGGTCCTTCCTGCAGGCCGTCCGCAATGGCGCCTTCACCGTCCCCGGTGACGGCGACGTGGACTTCGATCCTGTGTTCAAGGTGCTGGCGGATGCCGGCTACCAGGGCTGGCTGCTGGTGGAGGCGGAACAGGATCCTGCCAAGGCCAATCCGCTGGAGTATGCCATGAAGGCACGGAAGTACATCCGGGAGCATACGGGACTCTAATTCGAAGGGGGACTGCGTCCCCCCCCCTCGACCGCCCCCCTCCCCAGTGACGTCGGTCACTGGGGACGCCGCCCAGGGCGGCTAAGTCAATGTATTTTCGGCAGGCGCATGTCCTGCCGAAAATGGTTGAAATGCATCGCGCCGCTGGCGCGAATGGAATTTGAGCAACAATCTTTATTTAGGAGATGACTCCAATGGCCTATATGAACAAGAACGCCGAGCTGAAGAACGGGTACAATGCCTATATTGACTCCTCTGTGGACGACATGGGCACCCAGATGGACGTGGGCCTGCTGCTGATGGAGGCGGGGGATACCTACGTCTATGAGGATGCCAAAAAAGAGGTGGCAATCCTCCTGTTTTCCGGCTCTGTCACCTATGAGTGGGACGGGAAGAAGGTGGAGGCCGACCGCCCTGACTGCTTCCACCACGATGCCTACTGCCTGCTGGCCGGCTGCGGCACGAAGGTGACCATCACCGCCAAGGCCCACAGTGAGCTGTATATCCAGGCCACTGTCAACGAGACGCCCTATGAGGCCGTCATGTACACCCCGGACAAGGTCCAGGTGGAGCACAAGGGCTTTGGCGGCGAGCTGATGGGCTGCATGTCCCGGGAGATCAAGACCTTCTTCGACCTGGACAACGCCCCCTTCTCCAAGATGGTCCTGGGCGAGGTGCTGAATCTGCCCGGCAAGTGGAGCTCCTATCCGCCCCACCACCATCCCCAGCCGGAGGTGTACTTCTACCGCTTCGACTATCCCGACGGCTTCGGCGCGGGCTTTGCCAACGGCGAGATCTTCAAGACGCAGCACAATGGCTGCGCCGTCATCAACCATGGCTTCCACTCCCAGACCGCCGCGCCGGGCTATGCCATGTGCTACGCCTGGGGCATCCGGCACCTGGAGGGGGATCCCTGGGACAAGACCCGCATCGACGATCCGGAGCACGCTTGGCTGTGGAAGGCCGATGCCAACGACCACATCTATCCCAATCACTGACAGGAGGTAATCACCCCATGAAAACCGTTCGTTTGACCATGGCCCAGGCCCTGGTCCGTTTCCTTGAGAACCAGTATATCGAAGTGGACGGCGAACAGAGCCGCTTCGTCCGCGGCGTGTTCATCATCCCCGGTCACGGCAACGTGGTGGGGCTGGGCCAGGCTTTGAGCCAGGAGGCCAAGCACCTGGAGATCTGGCACGGCCAGAACGAGCAGGGCATGGCCCAGGCGGCCGTGGCCTTCGCCAAGCAGATGAAGCGTAAGCAGATTTGCGTGGCCACCTCCTCCGTGGGCCCCGGCGCGGCCAACATGGTCACCGCCTGCGGCACCGCCACCGCCAACAACATCCCCCTGTTGGTGCTGCCCGGCGACGTGTACGCCTGCCGCCAGCCGGACCCCGTGCTCCAGCAGGTGGAGCAGACCAACAACCTCTCCATCTCCACCAACGACGCCTTCAAGGCCGTCTGCCGCTACTGGGACCGCATCGTCCGGCCGGAGCAGCTGATGAGCGCCATGATCTCCGCTTTCCGGGTGCTGACGGACCCCGCCAACACCGGCGCCGTCTGTATCGCCATGCCTCAGGACGTGGAGGGCGAGGCCTATGACTATCCCGAGAGCTTCTTCAAGAAGCGCGTCTGGCGTCTGGAGCGCCGTCCTGCCACCGAGGCCGCCCTGGCCGATGCAGCAGAGGTCATCAAGAAGGCCAAGCGGCCCATTCTGGTCTGCGGCGGCGGCGTCCGTTACTCTGAGGCCCACGAGGAGTTCCGGGCCTTCGCAGAGGCCACCGGCATCCCCTTCGGCGAAACCCAGGCCGGCAAGAGCGCCATCGAGTGGACCCACCCCCTGAACCTGGGCGGCCTGGGCGTCACCGGCTGCTCCGCCGCCAACGATATTGCCAAGAAGGCGGACGTGGTCATCGGCGTGGGCACCCGCTACACCGACTTCACCACCGCCTCCAAGTGGCTGTTCAAGGACACCTGCAAGTTCGTCAACATCAATGTGTCCGAGTTCCAGGCCCTGAAGATGGACGCCGTGCCCGTGGTGGCCGACGCCAAGGATGCCCTGCCCCGCCTGCTGGCGAAGCTGGAGGGCTACAAGGCTCCCTACACCACTGAGGTGTCCGCCGCCCGCGAGAAGTGGGCCAAGGAGCTGGAGCGCCTGGACCATATCACCTTTGAGGACAAGAAGAGCTGGAAACCCATCATCAACGACGCCAACGCCGACTCCGCCAAGCGGTTCGCCAAGGACCTGGACGCAGGCCTGTGCCAGACCACCGTGCTGGGCGCCATCAACGCCATGATGAGCGAGGGCGACGTGGCTATCGGCGCCGCCGGCTCCCTGCCCGGCGACATGCAGCGGATGTGGCGGCCCACCGGCATCGACTGCTATAACATGGAGTACGGCTACTCCACCATGGGCTATGAGATCGCCGGTGCCCTGGGCGTGAAGCTGGCCATTGGCGACAAGCGGGAAGTCTACGCCATGTGCGGCGACGGCAGCTTCAACATGCTCCACGGCGAGCTGGTCACCGCTGTTATGGAGCGCAAGAAGATCAACATCTGCCTGTTCGATAACGCCTCCTTCGGCTGCATCAACAACCTGCAGGTGGGCCACGGCAACGCGACGCTCTGCACGGAGCTGCGGTACCGCAGCAAGGACGGTCTGTTCGGTGACTTCCTGAACATCGATTACGCCAAGGTAGCGGAGGGCTACGGCTGCAAGAGCTACTCCATCCGCACCATGGAGGAGCTGGCGGCGGCCTTCGAGGACGCCAAGAAGGTGAAGGACCGCCCGGTGCTGTTCGACATCAAGGTGCTGCCCAAGACCATGACCGACGGCTACGGCTCCTGGTGGCGCGTGGGCGACACGGAGGTGTCCGAGCGGCCGGAGAACCTAGCGGCCTATCAGGATCACCTGGACCACGTGAGGGACGCCCGGAAGTATTGATCCTCTCAAGGGGGAGCTTGCTCCCCCTCGACCTCCCCTACCACCAGTGACATCGGTCACTGGTGAACGGCGCCCCAGGCGCCTGGGGCGGGGAATTTTCGGCAGGCGCATGTCCTGCCGAAAATGATTGAAAGATCTTCTTTCGCCGCTGGCGAAAGAACTGGGAAAACACTTGGTTTCCCCAAGTCCCTTTCCTGCGGGTATCGAAAGAGGAGGAGATTCGTTTGAATTGTCCTTTTTGCGGCGCGGAAATGGGGAGTGGCGCTTTGCAAAGCAACTATGGAATCTATTGGCTGCCAAAGCCTCGGAAAGCCGGACCACCGGACTTGTCTAAGGATGCAGAGCATTTGAGCAGGCAGGATACCCCGCTTATTACGCCACCTTATATCCCAGCCTCCCGCTGTACCAAGTGCCGGAAGATTATTCTTGATTACTGAGCTGCCGCCCCGGTCGGCACGTCTATGACCGCCCGGGCCA